>Ga0209428_1000066_pt1 | contig 37633 bp, 31 predicted proteins | sample OlaalgELextract1_2_FD_187377 | JGI IMG/M metagenome (GOLD analysis project Ga0209428, IMG submission 187377) | Olavius algarvensis symbiont microbial communities from Tuscany, Italy - Type G ELBA extract 1 (SPAdes) (version 2) | ecosystem: Host-associated > Annelida > Digestive system >...
AGCTGGTATAACCCATATCGATTACATTCGACGCTGAATTATGTCAGCCCGAATGATTATGAAAAACGACTACTCGAAACGAAGCATGCCGCTTAACTGGGGTGTATCAAAAAGTTTGACCACGTCAATTGTGCCGATTTCAGAGGAAGGCGTTGCGTCATGAACGACGCGAACTGTGCAGTTTCCTTGTTGCTCTCCAACTAGCACAGTTTCGATGCCCGCGAAACAGATCGCGGGTAAAATCAGGGCCGAAACCAATACTAAATTGCTGCGCATCTGAAAAAGCACCTAACGCTCCGCACCAGCGGTTGCGCAAGGAGGGCGCTGTGGGAGGTCAGATTGCAGTGCCTTATACGCGGGGTGTGCACGATTAGGGGTCAATGTCTCGATATTCTTCATCTGCAGCGGGCAAGTCTCGCTTCTTCGGATATGAATCAATGTAGTACCCGGCAATATAGCGAAATACCAGGAATGCTGCAGGATAGAGGATGAGTAGGAATGCCAGTCCCAACAGCAGGCGTCCTTTACCCTCCGGTATCAATGAGTTGTCCTCTACAAGGATAACCGCGACGACGATAGCGATGGTAAACAGGATAAATATCGCAAAAGCAATTTTTGTACGTAACGTTGCACGAAGGCCGGCAAAGCAGTGCGGACAAATCCAGTTCAGAGCATTATCTGCTGCACGCCATTGCCTGAAGTTGATGGTTGATTTCGAACAGTTCGGGCACTTCACGTAATTTCGCCTAACGCCACTCCGCATCAACGGCATCAGTTACGCTCAAACCCAAGGGCTCAAGGCAAAGATCTCTTATAATTTCTCCCGGGTGGGGTGGGTTATGCAATTTCATAGTTAATGGTAATCCTCGTAATCAACATCTAAAGTATCTGGACCTTCAGATTTGAAGGTCACGCGCCAGTTACCATTGACTCGAACTGACCATCGACCTCGATATTTTCCTCGGAGCTGATGTAGGTAAGGGCCCGGTAAATCCATGTCCGGTGGCGCTATCGATGCATTTAAGAAGATTATTCTCCGCTATTCGTCCATTATCATTTGAAAACCGCCATAGATTAGCCTTGTACCGTCAAATGGCATGGGATTTATTTCATCACTCATTCGGGAGTCATTCATTACGGCTTTCATACCTGCATCTCGAGCTTCGCGAGATGGCCAGACTATCCACGAAAAAACAACCGTTTCATCCGCTTTACATTTCACTGCCAGCGGAAACGACGTAGTTTCCCCCGCAGGGACATCATCGCCCCAGCATTCTACGAGTCGAATTGCACCATGTTCCTTGAAAACAGCGGCGGCATCCCTGGCATGCTCAATGAACTTGTCTTTATTATTTGTGGGTACCGCGGCGATTAAACCTTCGATGTATTCCATGAGCTATCTCCGTAAATTGAATTTTTCATAATTGCCTTTCTTCAGCGACCCGCCGTTATGCGAGTCCGCTGCAAGAGTTTGTTATGTGTTTCATTCGGATAGATTTTTTTAGGAGCGCACAAGTGAGATGGCTATACATGAGAAAGAATTATATTGCAATTAAGCAGCATTAATGGTGACATTTTTGCCTAATGCGGCAAGCATGTTGACTAGCATATCAATACTAAACTTTTCGATCTTTCCCTTTACCAAGTCGCTAATTCGCGGTTGGCTTACTTCAAGCAGGTCGGCTGCTTGTTGCTGTGTCAATTCTCTATCTGTGATCTCCTTTTCAATCTGAATCATCAATTCAGATCTGATTTTCAAATTCTGTGCGACAACCGGGTCGTCGAACAGCGCATCAAATGCATTTTTATACCCAGTAGGTTTCATGGCTATTCCCCTTAAGTCAGGCTCTCTAGTTTTTTGTTCTTTTGTAATCCAGAGCATACCGCTAACTAATTTCTTTCAATCTCCTTTTGGCTAAATCAATCACGTGTTTGGAAGTCTTGCGTTCCTTTTTTTGGAACGCAACCAATACGTGCACCTTATCTACCAACTTTGCTAAATATACTATCCGCCATTGTCCATGAAAATTAATCCGAATCTCATGTACCCCCGGGCCAATAGTTTGTAACGACTTCAAGTCTGTCGCTTACAACCCCTGTTGCAATCTGAACAGCTGGTATCCAACTCGTTGTTGTACCTCTTCATCCCAGCTTCTGATGACGGATTTTGTATCCGCCATAAATTCCAGTCTTTTCATTTAAAAACACCCCAAACTTTACAGTTACGTTCGCTCTCTTTCTCATTGTGATGTTCTCCTCAGGTTATTTCGCGGGATTATATAGAATTTTATATATTATATCAAATTTTATATGTTTTGCCGCATAATACATGACGTTGAATTAGACAGAATCTGTATAACCCGGCATATCCGATGCCTGCAATGGCGCGATCGGGCTCGGCGGCGAACCGGGAGATACTGGTACAATGTTTGCGCTTATCGGGTAGAATCGCGCTCCTACCGGATCCCGTCATGCAAATCGAACTCTCACCCCAGGCCAGGCCGTTAAACCAGTACCCGCTCTACTGGGCCGAATGTTATGGCAAGGCCCCGTTTCTGCCGATGTCGCGCGCGGAGATGGAGCAACTTGGCTGGGATAGCTGCGACATCATCGTCGTGACCGGCGACGCCTATGTCGACCACCCGAGTTTCGGCATGGCGATCATCGGACGGCTGTTGGAGGCGCAGGGCTATCGCGTCGGCATCATCGCGCAACCCGATTGGCAATCGGCGGACGCCTTCAAGGCGCTCGGCGAACCCAAGCTGTTTTTCGGCATCACCGCCGGCAACATGGACTCGATGATCAATCGCTATACCGCCGATCGCAAGATCCGCAGCGATGACGCCTATACGCCGGGCGATATCGGCGGCAAGCGCCCGGACCGCTGTTCGATCGTGTATTCGCAGCGCTGCCGCGAAGCCTTCAAGAATACCCCGATCGTCATCGGCGGCACCGAAGCCTCGCTGAGGCGCATCGCGCACTACGATTACTGGCAGGACAAGGTGCGGCGTTCGATCCTGGCCGATGCCAAGGCCGACCTGCTGCTATTCGGTAACGCCGAGCGCGCCATCGTCGAGATTGCGCAGCGCCTGGCCGGGGGCGAGGCCATCGCCGATATCACCGACGTGCGCGGCAGCGCCTATTTTATCAAGGACTTGCCGCCGGACTGGACCGTCATCGATTCGACCAACGTCGACAAGCCGGGTCGCGTCGAGAATCCGCACAACCCCTACGCCATGATCGATGAAACGGTCTGCGCGGCCAGCCCCGCTGACGGCCAGGCGCCCAGCGCCGAGGTCAAGCTGGAGGGCAAGCTCGGCCGGGTGCAGCAAAAGCTCGCGCAGCGGCTAAAAACCGTGCTGCGCCTGCCGTCATTCAACGACGTCAGCCGCGACCCGGTGCTTTACGCACACGCCAACTGCGTGCTGCACCTCGAAACCAACCCGGGCAACGCCCGCGCGCTGGTGCAAAACCAGGGCGGGCAAAAAATCTGGTTCAACCCGCCGCCGATTCCGCTGACCACCGAAGAAATGGATTACGTATTCGGCTTCGACTACGCGCGCGTCCCGCACCCGTCTTATGGCGACGCCCGCATCCCCGCCTATGAAATGATTCGTTTTTCGATCAACATCATGCGCGGCTGTTTCGGCGGCTGCACCTTTTGTTCGATCACCGAACACGAGGGCCGGATTATCCAGAACCGTTCGCAGGCATCGATACTGCAGGAGATCGAAACCATCCGCGACCGCGTGCCCGGTTTCACCGGTGTTATCTCGGATCTCGGCGGACCGACCGCCAACATGTATCGCATCGCCTGCAAGTCGAAGACGATCGAGACCGCTTGCCGCCGCCCGTCCTGCGTTTACCCCGGCATTTGCGACAACCTGAATACCGATCACTCGGCCCTGATCGAGCTTTATCGCGCCGCCCGCAATACCGACGGCGTCAAAAAGGTTTTGATCAGTTCCGGGCTGCGTTACGACCTTGCGGTCGAATCACCGGCCTATGTCGAGGAGTTGGTCAGCCACCACGTCGGCGGCTACCTCAAGATCGCACCCGAACATACCGAAGACGGCCCTCTGTCGAAGATGATGAAGCCGGGCATGGGCAGCTACGATCGCTTCAAGGCGTTGTTCGAGAAATTTTCCAAAAAGGCCGGCAAGGAACAATACCTGATCCCCTACTTTATCGCGGCGCACCCCGGCACCACCGACGAAGACATGATGAACCTCGCGCTCTGGCTCAAGAGCAACGGGTTTCGCGCCGACCAGGTGCAGAATTTTTATCCGTCGCCGATGGCGACGGCGACGGCGATGTATCACAGCGGCAAGAACCCTTTGCGGCGCGTGCGCCGCGACAGCGAGACGGTCGACAGCGCCAAGGGCGAAAGGCAGCGGCGGCTGCATAAGGCCTTTCTGCGCTACCACGATCCGGCCAACTGGCCGCTGCTGCGCGAGGCGCTCAAATCGATGGGCCGGGGAGATTTAATCGGCAACGGCAAACGGCAATTGGTGCCGCCTTATCAGCCGCGCAATACCGACGACTACCGTAGTCCGCGCCGTAAAAACAGTAACCGGAAAAAACCGGGGCATCTGCGCAAGGGCCGGCTGTTGACTCAGCACACCGGGCTGCCGCCACGCAAGTAAAGACCTACTCGCGGATGATGACCAGGGATATCTGGCCTACCTCGAAACTCCACTTGGTCATAATGGATTCGTTCAGCAATACCCGATCCGACACCAGGTACATGCGGTCGTCAATCTTCACATCGATGGTTCCGTCAGCATAGGGAATTCGCAAAACGTAATCGAGGAAAACGCTATTGCCGGCGACCTCCATCGTGCCGCTACCGACGACATCGCCCGCGGTCGCGCTATATTTCCCGGCGCCTTCGGGTTTCAGTTTCCAGATCCGGGTTTGTTGTTCGCCATCGTCGAACACAAACCTTTCATCGAGGGTGCCGACGCCGTCCACCCAGTATGCATCGATACTCGCGGTGAAATACCGGATCACCCGACCGCCGCGGTTCTTGACGATGCCATGGGCGCTAAGCTTGCCGTTGAAAAAATCTTCCGCGACCAGTTGCGGTCGATTACCGGCATAGTCTTGCACCGAAACCGATGAGCAGGATACAACCGCGACCATGCAGAAAACGGCAATCGCGTAATTTGACGCCTTTTTGATCACGATTGATCGCTGGCCGGCAGGTCTGGATCGGTAGTGCTGCAGGCAAGCTCGGGAATTCCCCGATAATCGTAACTGATATCGACCACCGATCCGTTACCCTTGCCGTCGCCGATATTAGACAGCCCCCGGTAGCGCAGCAGGCGTTGCAATTGCGGGTCATAACCCAGCTCTATCGGTGCTACCAGGAGCCGTATAAACCAGTTCGACAGCTCCAGTTTGAAGCACTGATCGGTTTCGCTGGGGTAACTGCAGGCGGACTTTTTAATGCGCAGCTTGACGAGCTGGTCGCGCTCGGCAAACGGGAACAGAAATTTTTTCTTTTCCCCGGCGAGCAGACCATCCCAGTTATCTCTGACGAATTGATCGAAGCCGGCATCGATAACCACCGGTATTTCGCCATCGGCCTTGGCCGAGCTGGATTTTTTGGGCTCGGCATTGTCCGCATCGCGTACCGACATATTCACTTTATCCGCCCGCAGATCGACCGCTATGATTTCGCTCGCATAAAAGTTCTGCTGCACGAAGGACGGGGTCGTGGGCCCTGAACTGTAATCGAGCAGTTTACGCGCGACCATATCGTCCTCGTCATTGCGATAAATTACTTCGATCTCGTCCGGGTTGCCATTGGCGCAGTAGATTTCTCGGTAAAGCAATTCATCGCTTTTCAAATCGCGTGCCTCGCCGATTGCGCGGCCGACGCTATCCGCCGCAGCGCCAGCCGGCCACACGGCCAGAGTAGCCAAGACCGTTATCATGCATAAATACTGCCGGCTCGCCATTCCAGTCATCATGATTTCAACTTTCCTGCATAGTAAATCCCACAGGGGAACAAGAGGGCCCAGCCAGCGCCCATGATAAGCACCGACACGGCTAACGGCAGGCCGAAGCTTGCGTCCGTAAGCTTGCTCCCGAACCAATAACTCGCCGGTCCCAACACGGCCGCAAAAACAACCGCGAGCCAAAGGCGTCGCCGCAACCAGAACAGACCGTGCATGAAGGTCGTCGCAAACAGTAGCCACAGACATATCAACCAGACCGGAATTCCAAACAGATCGGCATTGGTATAGTTGATGACACCCATGTTTGCCATCGTGATGTCCCACAGGCAACCAACCAGCACGACACCGCCGATGAGTTTCCACTCGTTGTGGTCGTGTAGCACGACCCAGTTATGGATCAACAGCGCCGCCAGCGTGAAGCCGACGGCATACAGATTGCCGCCGATCACACAGACCAACCAGCCGATCTGGAACAAGGTCAGATTGATTAGAATTTTTTTCATCCCGACTCATGCCAGGCTCAGGCTTGAACGGTCCGACGCCATTCCGGCTTGGCAAACAGGATTTGGGAAGTGCCGATAATACGTTCTTCGAAACCACCCTGGCAGTAACACAAATAATAATTCCACATACGGATGAAGTAATCGTCGAAGCCGAGATCTCTGACCCGGTCGAGTTGCGCGATAAAGCGCTCGCGCCAGATTTCCAGGGTCTTGGCATAGTCTTCGCCAATTTCCTGCATGCCGACCATTAACAGATCGGTGTGTGCCTTGACTGAGGTAAGAATCGCTTCGTGGCTCGGCAGCGAACCACCGGGGAATATGTAACGCTGAATGAAATCGACGGATTTCTGGGCATATTCAAACCGCTGATCGGGGATTGTTATCGCTTGCAACAGCATCAGGCCGTCATCCTTGAGTAAGGATGCGCAGCCGCTGAAATACTGTTTATAGTATTCGTGCCCAACCGCTTCGATCATTTCGATCGACACCAATTTGTCGAAACGCCCGCTCAGGTTACGATAACCTTCGAGCATTACCGTAACGCGTCCGTCGAGGCCTTCTTCTCGCACGCGCCGACAGGCCGTCTCGTATTGCTCCCGCGAGATCGTGGTGGTGGTTACCCGACAGCCGAATTTTTTGGCCGCGTAGATGGCGAGACCGCCCCAGCCGGTACCGATTTCAAGCAAATGATCGCTCGGCTGCAGATCGAGCTTGCGGCAAATGACGTCGAGCTTGTGCAGCGCCGCTTCGTCCAGGTTGGCCTGGGCGTGCGGAAAAATCGCGGACGAATACATCATTTCAGGATCGAGAAATAGCGCGAAAAATTCATTGCTGAGATCGTAATGGCTCGAAATATTATTACGCGCTTGCTTTTCGGTGTTGCGATTGAGCCAGTGAAACAGTTTATCGGCGATGCGCTGCATGAGCGGCTTATCGTCATCCATTGCATTCAGAAAGTCGATGTTTATCGACATCAACCGTACCACGTCGAGCAGATTCGGTGTGCTCCACTTACCGTGCATATAGGCTTCCGCGCCGCCGATCGAACCGCCGAAGGCGATGTCACGATAGGTGCTGGCGTCCTCGATGACGATTTTTGCCTTGATGCCGCTAGTGTCCTCGGGATCGCCGAAACGATGTAATTCGTCGCCCTCCTCGATTAACAGCGTTCCGCGCGGCATTTGTAGCAGACGCTTGAGTAATTGAGTCTTGGCAAAACTGTCGAGCCAGCCGAGATTTTCAGAGCTATTGATAGCGGTTGAATTTATTGCATTCATGTCTTCGTCTTCAGTCCCGTTATTGTTGGTTGATCGAGCCCATCCCGATTCTCCGCCGCGGGATGGTCGTAAATCGGGTTGCGTTTAAACCAGAGTTTCAACGCTTGCCAGTAAATCGAAGCCGCCACCTTCGCGGTCATCCAGGGATGCCGCAACAGGATCCCGGCAAGGCTGGCGGCACAAATTTCTCTCCGTTTCAATGCCATTGTTGCATCCATATGAGTCTCTTCTCCCTGCTCGGCCCCGAGATTGAGACTCAGGATAGCGGCAGGATTATTACTGCACCACCGGTACCTCATACCCATCGGGTTAAATGGTGAAACGTGCATTTGCTTATGAAAATCAATACGCTGAAAGCGCTGCTCCGGATCACATTCGAGCACATAGCTCTGGCGTTCGTCCCAGGGTGTGTTGGTCACTTCGACCACAATGAAACGCAGCGCCTGGTCCGCGTCGAAACAGTAGTAGCAACAAATCGGATTGATATTGAATCCAAAGTAACGCAGGTTGGCGAGCATGCGGACCGGGCCGTCGTGCCATTGCCCGGTCGCTGCGTGAATCCGCTCCCGCACCGCCTGTTTCAAAGGTATATCCGCATCGCCCAAGAAATCCGCACGCCGGAAGCGCGCCGGCCGCCAGGGCTTTTTCGACCACAGCGGCGACCGGGACAAGACTTGATCGAGTTCATCCAGATCCAGGTACATCATGAATACCTGATAGGTAAATTGATGCGCGCGCGGTTGGAAGCGGCGATGTCGCAGATAACCCTGGTAAATTCCGCTATGCATAAGCTGCTACCGGCAACGGTGACGATTCGGCGGCCGGTGCCAGACGGTTGATTGCATCGGCAACGCGGCGGCCGCTGACGACGCCGTCTTCGTGAAAGCCGTTGCCGAGATAGGCGCCGGCGAACCAGCTGCGATTGAGGCCGTTGAAATTGTCGATCTTCGCCGCCGCGGCGACCGAATCCAGTGAAAATACGGGGTGACTGTAGTTAAAGGTCTCGATAATTTTGTTCGGATCGATCGCTTCGGTGGCGTTTAAGGTAACGCAAAAAGTGGCATCCGATTCTATCCCCTGCAGGATGTTCATGTCATAGGTCAGCACCGCTCGTTGCTGGTAACGCTCGCGCAGCCAGTAGTTCCAACTGGACCACGCTAGCCGTCGTTGCGGCAACAACGCGTCGTCGGTATGCAGCACAACCTCGTTGGACTGGTAGAGAATCGCAGTCAAGGCGTCGCGTTCGGCCTGGGTCGCATCGGATAAAAGCTGCAAGGCCTGATCGCTGTGACAGCCAAATATAACCTGATCGAAAGACTGTATTCGACCATTTGCCAGTACCAACTCGACCGCGTCCTGGCGTCGCCGCACCGATGATATCCGGGCATTGAGCTGGATCGAATCCCGGAAATCACGCGTCAGCGGTTCCAGATAATTTTTCGAACCGCCGCTAATGACGCGCCACTGGGGGCGGTCATTGACGCTCAACAGGCCGTGGTTGTTGAAGAATCGCGTGAAGAACAGCAGCGGAAACTCGATCATGGACTCGGTCGAAGCCGACCAGATGGCACATCCCATCGGCAACAGGTACTGGTAGGTAAAAGCGTCACCGTAGCGATTCTCGGTCAGGTACTCTCCGAGCGTAGTATCCGCGGCGATACTTCCGCTTTCCAGATCGCGCACCGCCTCTCGATTGAAGCGCAGAATATCGTGCAGCATTCTATGAAAATTCGGACGCAGCAAATTGCGGCGCTGCGCGAACAGGGTGTTCAGATTGTTGCCGCCATACTCGAGCCCGCTGCTATCGCAGCGCACGCTGAAGCTCATTTCGGTGGCTTGGGTATCGACGCCGAGCGCATCGATCAATTCGATAAAGCGCGGATAAGTCCAGTCATTATAAACGATGAAGCCGGTGTCTATCGCATAGTCACGTCCCTGGTGCTCGATGTCGACGGTGGCGGTGTGGCCGCCAATCCGCGGCGCCGATTCGAAGACCGTTATGTTATGTTTTTCACGTAGGTAATAAGCGGCCGTCAGTCCGGAAATGCCGGCGCCGATAATAGCGATATTCATTTTCCAGCCCCCCGTTTGGATTCGACCTTGGTGTAATCGGTTTTCGGTGCGACCATTTTTTGCCAGAGCTGCGGCAACAGCTTCGACAAGTAAAGCATCGCGGACAGGCGCAACGGAAAGCTGTAGCTCAAGGGGCGCGATTCGATATTTTTAACAATGCGTTTTGCCGCCTTGTCGACGTCCATCAGAAACGGCATCGGGAAATCGTTCTTGCGCGTCAGCGGCGTATCGACGAACCCCGGGTTGACGATAGTGATATCGATCGCTTCGGCGGCCAGATCGTGACGCAGGCTTTCGAAAAAATATTGCAGTGCCGACTTGGACGCGCCGTAGGCCTCTGCTCGCGGAAACGGCGCCGCGGTGACCTGCGAAGCGATGGCGACAATATGCGGTCGGCTATTAATCGCTTGGCGCAACAGCGGCAAGGCCATCTGCACGCAATTGACCGTACCGAAATAGTTTATCTCCATTACGCGTCGCACCGCCGTCCAGTCGGGCCGCGGAAAATTGAGATATTCGCAACTGCCGGCGTTTAGGATTATCTGATCGAGATGGGGTGCGATTCCCAGAATTTTTTTGCCGGCTGCTTGTAACGCCATTGCATCGGTAATATCGCAGGGCAGGGCGGCAATGTTGGCATTGAGCTCGACCAACTTCTCCAGCTCGGTTTGGTTGCGCGCAGTGGCGATGACGCGATTACCCCGGGCTGCCAGAGTCAATGCCAGGCTGCGCCCGAGACCGCTGCTGGCGCCGGTAATCCAAATGGTGCTTTTCTGTCTTTTCATTTTACTAGCTCGCCAATCGCAGTCGGAGCCAACGGGTAACGTTGCCGAGCAGCGGTAATTGCTCGTAGAGCATCGCGCCCATATCGTAGAAGTCTTCGTGATACTCGATCCTGTCGCCGACCTTGAGATGGCTCACACCGCGCACGCTGATCAGTCGGTTGCCCAGCTTCGGGTGCTTGAAATGCATCATCCATTTGACGTAGGCGGCGTGCTCGCCGAACAGCTCGTCGAGATATTCGAAACGGCAATCGCTGAGGTCGGAGCACATTGAGGTAAAGTAATCTTCCAGCTCCACCAGACCCCTGATTTCGTGCACCGGGTCTTTAAAAACAATGTTTTCGTCATAAATGTTGCGCAACTGACTCAGATCCGAATCATGCAGTACACGGAAGTAGTCTTTGAAACGCTCTATCAGAGGGGGGTTGCTGTTCATTCAGGTGTTCGCTCTCGATTGACTTGCGGTTATTGCCAGGTAGATACGCGCTTTAATTAGTTTTGGATCATCGGTGATCCATCCGCGCCAAACCACCGTACTAATGCCTACAACAGCACAACGAGCACCGATATAATGCCGCCGATGAGCAAGCGGAACACTCCGACCGACAAGCTGGCAGCCCTGGCCGACTGCATGTCGCGCATTGCCAATGAACGAGACAAGGCGGCCTTTGCCGAGCTGTTCGATCATTATGCACCCCAGATTCGCGCCTATAGCCTGGCGCGCGATCCGGGATCGGACCTCGTCGCCGACGATTTGGTGCAGGAAGTGATGACCCGCGTCTGGCTCAAGGCGTCTAAATACAACGCCCGTCTCGCTAACCTGAATACCTGGATATTCACCCTGGCGCGTAACTGCCGCATCGATTATCTGCGGCGCAACAGCCGCTATGCCACCGAGATCGACCCCACCGACATCTTCAACGATATGGAAGACGAGGGTCCGGGACCGTTCCGGCTGGCCCAGCAGGACCGGACCGGAGATAGCATCAAGGCAGGCCTGGAAGCGTTGCCGCGCGAGCAATCGGACATTTTGAGAAAAGTATACCTGGAGGGTAAGACCCACCAGCAAACCAGCGAAGAGTTGAAACTGCCATTGGGAACCGTCAAGTCACGGGTGCGGCTGGCGTTGAAAAAACTCGAAGTACTGGTCGTGAGGTAACCATGGATAAAGCAAACAACCATCCCTATGACGAATTACTGGCCGCTTACGCCGCCGGCAGCCTGCCTTTGAGTCAGGCGCTCTGCGTTTCGGCGCATCTGGAACACTGCGTGGCCTGCGGGCAAAAACTGCAAAACCTGAACCGTGTCGGCAGCCAGTTGATGCAGCAACTGAAACCGGCCGCTGCTTCGCAGCAATTGAAGCAGCGCTTGCTAGATAGCCTCGACGACCTGACCGACGCGGCGTCGCAACGCGAAGCATCCAAAGTCGATCCGGCGGTCCCGCGCTGCCTGCGACAATTTATCGATCATAACTACGACGATCTGCCCTGGAAGCGGGTATCCGCCGATATTCACAGCGTCGAGCTTTGCCGCGACAGCAATGGCGCCAAAGTCGAGTTGTTGAAGATCAAGCCCGGCGGCTCGGCAACTACCCATACGCATCTCGGCGATGAGTACACCGTCATCCTCGAAGGCAGTTTCTCCGACGAGGCGGGGCTTTACCGGCAGGGTGATTTCATGGTCAAGACCGCCGCCGATCGGCATACGCCGGTTGCCACCAAGGACCGCGTTTGTATCTGCCTCGCGGTAACCGAAGGACCGATCCAGTTCACCGGTTTTATCAGCCGCTTACTGAATCCGTTCATTCGTCGCAGTTATGCATGAGCCGCGGCGCCATACTGGAACTCTGATCCGTGCCCGCGATTGACGGGTACGAGAAAATTCCGCTAGGAATCAGTAGCTGCCTGATCGGCGAAAAAGTCCGTTTCGATGGCGGCCACAAGCAGAATCGCTACATCCTCGACACACTTGGCCAGTACTTCAGCTACCGCCCATTCTGCCCTGAAATGGCGATCGGTCTCGGCGTGCCGCGAGAAACCATCCGCTTAGTCGAGATCGACGGTCGGCGCGAGGCGATCGGCAATAAAAACGCCGCTCTCAATGTCACCGACGCCCTGATTCAAAGCGCGCAGAATCGGCAATCCTGGCATCGGCAAATCTACGGTTATATCGTCAAAAAGGATTCCCCCAGTTGCGGCATGGAACGCGTCAGGGTTTACCATGGCGATCAACCGCAGCGTATCGGCGCCGGTCTTTACACTGAAACCATGATGCAAAATTTTCCCAATCTGCCGGTCGAGGAAGAAGGCCGGCTGGGCGATCCGGTTTTGCGCGAAGGTTTCGTCAAACGAGTATTTGTCTACAAGCGCTGGCACGATATGCTCGCCGACGGCCTCGACTGGGCGGCGCTGACCGATTTTCACGGACGTCACAAGCTGATCCTCTATAGTCACGACCAGGACCTGGGACGCCAGCTCGGACGCGAACTTTCCTCGGCTCACAGCCAACTTATCGAAGACTATGCCGCCGGCTACCTGTCGCAGTTGATGGCTATTCTCAAGATATTCGCGAAACGTTCGAACCACGTTAACGTGCTGGAGCATATTCGCGGCTATCTGAAACGCGACCTCGATAAAAGCGACAAGCGGGAATTAACCGACAGTATCGAAAATTATCGGCTCGGATTGCTGCCGTTGATCGTGCCGATCACGCTATTGCGCCACCACTTTCGCAAAATTCCAAACGAATATATCGAACGCTCATATTATATGCAGCCGCACCCCGACGAATTGATGCTGCTCAACTCGCTCTAGCCCGCATAGAGTCCCCGGACGCAATTGGATTCCCAAAATCTTAAACTACTCTGGTTTCGGCAGGATCTCCGGCTGCACGATAACCCGGCGCTGCACGCCGCGGTCGCCGCGGGCACTGTCCTGCCGATCTATATACTCGACGACGTTAACGCCGGCGCCTGGAAAATGGGCGCCGCCTCGCGGAGCTGGTTACAACAGTCGCTGGCAACCCTGGACAAATCCCTCGATGGAAAATTAAGTATTTTTTGCGGTGATGCGCGGGCAGTTATCGCCGGGCTGGTGAAATCGCTACCGATCGACGCGGTATTTTGGAATCGCTGCTACGAGCCCTGGCGTATCGAACGCGATGCGCAGATCAAAAACAATCTGGCGGCGCTCGAAATCGAGACCCGCAGTTTCAACGCCTCGCTGCTGTGGGAGCCCTGGACGGTGAGCAAGAGCGACGGCACGCCCTATCGTGTTTTCACAGCCTATTACCGCAACGGTTGTCTTTCGCTGGCAGCCCCAAGGGCGCCGCTGATCCGGCCGGATAACATTCGACTGCACGCTTCCCGCCTGCCGGATAGCCTGTCGTTAGAGGCTTTGGCGCCTCAACCGGCGCGTAACTGGCAACGGCGGATGCTGGCCGACTGGCAAATCGGCGAGGCTGCCGCGCACCAAAAACTGGATGCGTTTTGCGCAAGCATGCTGGACAATTACCGTAAGGGTCGCGATTTCCCCGCATTGGCGTCCACTTCCCGGCTATCGCCCCATTTGCATTTCGGTGAAATTTCGCCGCGGCAAGCCTGGCACCAGGTCGCACAGACCGCTATGCAGCTCGACAACGAAGGGGCGGCGCATTTCCAGCGCGAACTCGCCTGGCGCGAGTTTTCCTACTATTTGCTGTACCACTATCCGCAATTGCCGGCAAAAAACTTCAATCCGCGTTTCGACGATTTTCAGTGGCTGGAAAAGACTTCGGCCCTAGGCGAGTGGCAGCGCGGTAAGACCGGTTTCCCAATCGTCGACGCCGGCATGCGCGAGCTCTGGCAAACCGGTTACATGCACAACCGGGTCAGGATGATAGTCGCTTCGTTTCTGATCAAAAACATGCTGCTTCATTGGCGCCACGGCGCAAACTGGTTCTGGGACTGCCTGTTGGACGCCGATCTCGCCAGCAACAGCGCCAGCTGGCAATGGTGCGCCGGCTCGGGCGCCGATGCCGCACCCTACTTCCGCATATTCAATCCGGTTTTGCAAAGTGAAAAGTTCGATCCGGAGGGAGAGTATCTGATTCGCTTTTGCCCGGAGCTGGCCGCCCTGCCGACGCGCTATCAGCACAAACCCTGGGAGGCTCCGCCGGATGTTTTGCAGGCTGCCGGCATGGAACTCGGCAAAGACTATCCGCGCCCGATACTGGATTTGAAAACCACGCGCGAACGCGCGTTGGCTCGATTCAAGGCGCTTGCCTGAATACCGGCGGCTTTAAGCCGCTTCCATCTCCTTGATATGTTCCTGACAGCGTTTCATCGCCGCCGCCATTTGCTTGCCGGTTGAGAAACGCGACTGCGCCTCTTTTTGCAGCGACTTGTTGACCACGTTGTTGACGCAGTTGGGCAGCTCGGCGCGATAGCGGCGGATATCCGGGTGTTTTTCATTGGCGATGTTATACATCAGGTTGGCGATGGATTCGCCCTTGAAAGGCAACTCGCCGCTGAGCATCTGATAGAGAGTCACACCCAGTGAAAACAAGTCGGCCCGGCCATCGACCTTCTTACCGGAGAGCTGTTCGGGCGACATATAATAGGGGCTACCGAGCACGGTACCGGTCTTGGTTTTGCTGTTATCGGTCAGGCAGGCGACGCCGAAGTCGGTAATCTTGGCGACCCGTTTTTTCTTGTCGTAAATGATATTGGCCGGTTTTATATCACGATGTACGACGTGCTGCTGATGCGCATAGTCGAGCGCCAGCGCGATGCTTTCGATGATATGGAACACTTCGCTTACCGGCAATAGGGACTTGGGGCTACTGTATGCCGTCAAATCCTTACCCTTGAGATAATCCATCGCGATATAAGCCAGATCCTGCTCATCGCCGACGTCGTAAACCGTGACGATATTCGGATGATCGAGACGCCCGGCGGCCTCGGCTTCGCGGAAAAAGCGGGTACGCACTTCGTCGCGCATATCCTCTTCGAACTCGTCCGACAGCATCATGGTTTTGATCGCCACGGTACGCCCTATCTTATCGTCGTGCCCGAGGTAAACCATACCCATCGCGCCGCGCCCAATCTCGGCGTCAATCTGGTAGCGGCCCAGTTTCGGTTTTTGAATTCCTTGCTTGCTGGAGATCAGCGTCGGCCCGGGGCCGGAGGTGTCGCGCCCCGCGAGCACCACGGTGTTCGAAGCATGTTCATTTTGCTTTATTCGCTCCGTGATATCGTTGTATTTGGCGTCTTGCTCCTGAATGACCTTGAATACCGAAACCGCTTTATTGAACTGGCGTTTACGTTCGTAGTCGAGACCCAGGTTATATAGCTGGCCGAGCAGCAATGCGTCGACCTGGCAGGCGCGAAACTTTTCGAAGGCTTGATCCAGGTGACCCTGGGCGTGTAATGACTGCCCCAGTTGACGGTTGGCCGCCGATAGATCGCCCTCGACCCGGTTTAAACGCAGGTTGAAGGCCTGGCGGGTTCCCAGAATCAGATGACCGACCATGAGCATCACTACCGCCGTCATCATCGGCAACCACAAGGCTTGCGAACTCATCAATACGAAGTGTCCATTGAAAACCATCAGGATCAGGAACAGGCTCAGAAAGAATGCCGTGTTGGTCCGGAAGCGGCCCAGAATGAACATCAGGTAAAGCCCGAGCACCAGGATTATTCCGCGCTGCGCCCAGCCGGCCCATTCCGGCAACCGATAGGTATCGCCGTTGAGTAAACTCGAAACCGTATGCGCCGTCGCCAGGGTTGGCGATATCGACTGGCCGGCCGGGGTCAGGCGCGGTTGCGCCAGACGCGGTGAGGTCAGGCCGACGATGACGATCTTATTGCTGAAAGTGCCTTTTGCGACACTGCCATCGAGCACGTCGATCAGCGAGTAGACATCGAACGCCGGCTTGCCGTTTTTATCCCCGTAGAATCGCGGGTAGATCTTGAAATCGGTATCGGCGCCGAGGTTCTTGCCGCCAAGCGTCGGACTGACATTGGCCCTGCTTTCGATATGTTTCATCGACAGGCCCTTGCTACGAGCAGCCAGAATCAAGGCAAAAGAGGGTAGAAAATCGCGCCCGTAACGAACCATCAAGGGTTCGCGGTTGAAGTGCTCGGCATAACTGAAGACGCCAATCCCACCGACTTGTTTGGCAAGTTTGCTGATGGGCGGAAACAATTCTGCGGCATGCATGACGTCGGGCGCGGACCAGCCGAAGCCACTACCGCCATTGCCGTTGAGGCTAACCTTGGGGAGAGCGAATTTACGCATGTATTTCGGCAACGACGGCGGCTCCGGCATGGGTTCGGTGCTGGGAATATACTGCATCGATAACACGATTCGGCCGCCCGATTTAAACGTCTTGGCCAGGTTGTCGTCACCATGCAGGGCCGATTCGGTCTGCCGTAACACCCGGTTTACGCTGCGACTTAACTTTTTCTGCTTTCTGAGAATTTTCCTGAGTTCGGCCAGTGAAGAAAGCCCGGCCTGGTACTGGCCGGTATCGAAGGGCAAGGTAAATCCGATCACGCTGGGTTTGGCGCCGGTCAATAACTTCATCGATTCAGCCAGGACGTCCCGCGACCAGGGCCAGGCCCCCAGGGTTTGCAACGACTTGTCGTCGATGGCCACGACCACGACCTTATCATTCGGCTCCCGCGCCGAGGAAAATTTTACCCCGAGATTGTAGGCTTGACGATCGAACGCAGAAAAGACTCCGACTTCCGCAAAAATCAGGAACAATAAAGTGATGACCAGCCCGACGAACCAGTCCCGTTTTATCAGGGATTTTAGTAACGGCATTATTGCTGTGTTATTAATTAAAACCGAATAGCCAGTTGATGTCTTATAGCTTATTAAACCTGGATTGTCTGCTTCGTTAATCAACAAATGGCCCGGGTTTGCCTCTAGCGTCATTTTTATGACAAAACTGTGACCTGGAGCGCTCTGTTTCCCGCAGTTTGCCGCGACTGGGTAACAACCGCGCCCCGTTACGCAGGGAAACCCAACTTGCCGCGGCATCGCAATAACCGGTAAATCAATAAAGAAAGCTCTGAACAATTCATCCTGAATTGTCAGAACACGGAGAAACGAAAATGCGGTTTTCGCTTCTCCTTCATTTTTCAATGACTTGCAGTCATTGAAAAATGGCGCGGTCCGCCGAAGCGGCACATCCCTGTGCCGCGGAAACTCTGAATAAATCAGAGTTTCCTAAAAACAGATAATTCCGCCAGCGCTTTTATGAATTTTTTTCGATACGGTTGACTAATCCGGACCCGCCTCGCGGTGGATCGAGTTGTCCGGTTTGAGCCCGGGTCCTGCACTGGTCAGTCGCTATTTCGACATTTCGAAGATCCGGAAATAATTGCCCTCAGGCCCACATTCTTTTAGCCTGTCGGGTTAAAAACACGGACCAAGCATGCCTGATTCGATCAAACTATTGTCAACCCTGCGGTTCCGGCCTTTCTTTCTGACCCAGTTTGCGGGCGCCTTTAACGACAATCTCTACAAGACAGGTTTGACTACCTTAATCGCCTTCCAGGCCGCCAGTGTGTCACAGGAAGATAGCAACGCCCTGGTCAATATTGCAGCCGGGTTGTTCATCCTGCCGTTTTTCCTGTTTTCGCCGATCGCGGGTCAGCTCGCCGACAAATTCGAAAAATCGATGCTGATTCGACGCATCAAACTACTCGAAATCGCGATCATGCTGCTAGGCGCTGCGGCCTATGTGTTCAACAGCATACCTATGCTGGTGGCTGTTTTATTTTTTATGGGGACGCAGTCGGCGTTATTTGGACCGGTTAAATATAGCCTGCTGCCGCAAGCCCTCGAACCCGGCGAACTGGTGGGCGGTAACGCCATGGTTGAATTCGGCACCTTTATCGCCATTTTAATGGGCTTGATCGTCGCCGTGTACGTGATCGGCATCGGTAATGCCGCAATCGCCGCTGCGGTGCTCGTCACCGCCTGCCTGGGATACTGGGCCAGCCGCGGCATACCCGCGCTCAGCCCGGGTGCGCCCGACCTCCAAATCAGTTTCAATATCCCGCGGCAAATCGTCAGTATGATGCGCGACGCAGGCGCCAACCAGACCGTGTTTTATTCGGTCATAGGTATCTCCTGGTTCTGGTTCATCGGGATAACCTATATCACCCAACTACCTAACTTCGTGCGTTACGAACTCGGCGGCGACCAGCAGGTTTACGTGTTATTACTGGCCATGTTTTCGATCGGTATCGGCGCCGGATCATTTTTATGCGAAAAGCTTTCCGGGCGCATGGTCGAAATCGGCCTGGTGCCGATCGGGTCGCTCGGCCTGACCCTGTTCGGCGTGGATCTGTATTTTAATCAGGGATTATCGAGCGGCGGTGAATTGATCGGTCCGGCGGCATTTATGGCCCAGAGTTTTAGCCTGCGGGTGTGCGTCGATATCATCATGCTCGGTATCTCGGGCGGGTTGTACATCGTGCCGTTGTACGCACTGATACAACAGCGCAGCGAACTGCGCAAACGCTCACGCATCATTGCCGCCAATAACGTTCTGAACGCTTTGTTTATGGTAGCCGCCTCGGTGTATGGGCTTATAGTCCTGTCCGCCGGCGTATCGATCCCGGTTCTGTTCTTAATCATGGCCCTGATGAACGCCGCCGTCGTATTGTTCATTTTCAAACTGGTGCCGGAATTCATCATGCGCATGCTGATTTGGTTACTGGTGCATACGATTTATCGGGTCGACAAGAGCGGACTCGACAATATCCCCGACGAGGGTCCCGCGGTGTTGATTTGCAACCATGTCAGTTTTGTCGATGCGTTGGTCCTGGCCGGCAGCCTGCGGCGGCCGATTCGATTTGTGATGTATTACAAAATTTTCCAAATGCCGCTGCTGTCCTTTATATTTCGCACCGCCAACGCGATCCCGATTGCCGGCGCGCGCGAGGATCCGGCGATGATGGAGAGGGCCTTCGAACAAGTAAGCGAAGCGCTGCGGCAAGGCGAAATCGTGTGCATCTTTCCGGAAGGGAAATTAACCGAAGACGGAGAGATGAATGCCTTCAAACCCGGCCTTAGCCGAATTCTGCAGCGCGACCCGGTGCCGGTTGTTCCGCTGGCCCTGCGCGGCCTGTGGGGCAGTTTTTTCAGCCGCGCCTACGGCAGTGCGATGTCGCGCCTGTTGCCGCGCGGCATGTTGAGTCGCATCGAACTGGTCGCCGGTGAGGCGGTCGCCGCCGACACCACGCTGGATCAAATGCAGGAACGGGTTTTGCAGCTGCGGGGCGCGCGGCGCTAGTCACCGCCGGGCGAGGGACGCCGGACCGGAGCACTTCCACAGCCGCATTCATGCGACAGGTATCAAACTCCCATCATCAAACTCGGATTGTGGCTGAGCAAGCTGGTCAGGAATTTGCACACCGCATCCACCCGCGCCACGTGACGCAAGTCTTCGTGCACCAGTAGCCAATAGCTGCGCTCCACCGAAATCTGTCGCGGCAATATCACTTGCAAGCGCTCCTCGTGTTGCGTCATAAAACAATGTACCAGGCCGAGACCGATGCCATCGAGTATCGCGTTGTACTGCGCACTGACGTTGGTGCTTCGAAATACGATGTGTGCATTTTTGATGGTGCGGTCGAAAAAGCGCAATTCCGGCATTTCGATCAGGTCGTCGATATAGGAAACGAAATCATGCTCGGCCAGATCCTCGGCGCGTTCAATCGGTGGGTGTGTAGCCAGGTACTCCCGCGACCCGCACAATCGCAGTCGGTAATCGCACAGTTTCCAAGCGATCAGGCGCCCGCTATCCGGGCGCGACAAGGTAATCGCGATATCGGCTTCGCGCTTCGACAGACTCATGCGCCGAGTTTCCACAACCAGCTCGATTTCGATATCCGGATGTTCGCGCCGAAATCCGCTGACGTGGCGCGCGATCACCTGGGAACCCAGTGCTTCGGGCGTCGCCACCCGCACCGTGCCGCCGAGCCGCGCATCTTTGCCGGCAATTTCCTGGTAAAGCCGATTCGAGCGGGTTTCTATCTGTTCGGCTAGCGGCAGCAGACGCAGTCCTGCATCGGTCAATTGGTAACCATTCGGAGACTTATCAAACAGACGCACGTCGAGTTGTTTCTCGAGTGCAGTTATGCGTCGGCTAACGGTGGTGTGATCGACATGCAGGCGCGCCGCCGCGCGCACCAGCTTACCCTGGCGAGAGAGTTCTAGAAAATAACGCAGGTCGTTCCAGTCGTACATACCTATAATCCGTCATTTCTGCTGCGCAGAAATGACTCCTCAAAACGTCATCCCCGCGTAAGCGGCGGTCCGGCGTATCGGGATCTCGCAAAAGCGCCGCGTTCCAAGTTTCCCGCCGGGCTCCGACGTATCGGGATCTTGCATTTGCCGAATTTTAGTCACGCGATTTCATCTGAATACGTTTGCCTCGTTTGATCTGGTCCCAGGTTTCTCTTCGAGGGGGACAGACCTGAAGGTCTGTCCCCGGGGGTTCTGGGCGTTGGAATCTCGGGCGCTCCACGGTACCAACATCCTTCGGACGACATATGATTGTGTATTTTTGCAGAATAGATGTGTTTTTTAAAGTCTACCTTTGCATAAATAACCGATTTATACTGCGCGTCTCATTATCGATCAGACCCTAGTCTTACGGAGCCAACATGAGCCAGCCTGCCGCAGCCGTTTCACCTGAAATAATCGAGTTGACCCACTTTGTGAACGGCGAACACATCGCCGGCAGCAGCGGCCGCTTCGCCGACGTTTTCAACCCCAGTCAAGGCGTCAAAACCAGCGCCACGCCGTTGGCCTCGAAATCCGAAGTCGAAGCCGCGATCGCGGCCGCCGCAGCGGCGTTTCCCGAATGGTCTGCAACTTCCGTATTGCAGCGCTCGCGCATCATGGCGCGTTATGTACAACTGCTCTACCAACACCAGGAAGAATTGGCGACGCTGGTTTCCAAAGAACACGGCAAGGTTATCGAAGACGCCATGGGATCGGTGTTGCGCGGCATCGAGGTCGCCGAATTTGCCTGCGGAGCTCCGCATGCCCAGAAAGGCGAATTTTCCGACAATGTCGCACGCGGTATCGATATCTACTCGATGCGCAAACCGCTGGGCGTGGTGGCCGGCATTACACCCTTCAATTTTCCGGCGATGATCCCGTTGTGGATGGCGAGCATGGCATTGATCACCGGCAACACCATGGTGTTGAAGCCTTCCGAAAAGGATCCCTCGTGCCCGCTGCGGCTGGCCGAGTTGTTTATCGAAGCCGGCGCTCCCGCCGGAGTATTCAACGTGATCAACGGCGACAAGGAAGCGGTCGACAGCCTGCTCGAAGACGAACGCATCAAGGCGGTTAGTTTCGTCGGTTCGACGCCGATTGCGAAATACGTCTACGCCACCGCCACCGCCAACGGCAAGCGCTGTCAAGCCATGGGCGGCGCCAAGAACCACATGTTAATCCTGCCCGACGCCGATCTCGACGACGTCGCCAACGCGCTCATGGGTGCGGCCTACGGTTCCGCGGGCGAGCGTTGCATGGCGATTTCGGTCGGAGTTTGTATCGGTGACGAGGTCGCCGACAAATTGATCGATATCCTCAAGCCGCGGGTCGAAGCATTACGCATCGGGCCGAGTCTCGATACCGGCCTCGAAATGGGACCCCTGGTCACCCGCGAACACCGGGAAAAGGTCATGAACTATATCCAGATGGCGCAGGATGAAGGTTCGCGCCTGGTCGTGGACGGCCGCGACTTTGTTTGCGACGGGCATGAAGGCGGTTATTTCCTCGGCGGTTCGCTACTCGACAACGTCAAACCCCAGATGCAGTCATACCAGGAAGAAATCTTCGGCCCGGTGTTGCAGATCATGCGCGTCGGCTCGTTTGAGGAAGGCGCAGCGTTGGCCACCGACCATCCTTACGGTAACGGCACCTCCATTTTCACCAAAAACGGCGCCGCGGCGCGTACTTTCGCCGACAAGGTCGAAGTCGGTATGGTCGGGATCAACGTGCCGATCCCGGTACCGCTGGCCTTCCACAGCTTTGGCGGCTGGAAGTCGTCGGCCTTCGGCGATCACAATCAATACGGGATGGAGGGTCTGCGCTTCTATACCAAGGTGAAGACGGTAACCGCGCGCTGGTCCGAAAGCGGACTCGAGGCGGAGTTCATGATGCCGGTTCTAAAATAAATTCGACCGACCCCGGCACCCGCCGGGGTTTGCGGTTTTAGATCCGGGTTAATTATTGAAGGAGTAGTCGTAGTTCTGCGTGCCGCTGGCATTGAAAACCTGCGCGTGGAAGGAAACAATCACCCGATCTTCCTCGCCGTTGTAGGGAAACGGCATATGTTTGATATGCGCCGGAAATATGCAGAGTTTACCGTTCTCGGGATAGGAGTCCCAATGGTTGTCATGCAGGTATAAATTACCGTAATCGCCGAACCCGCCGGCCATGTGCTCCACATGCGGGCCGTAGAAGCGAGTAACTCCGTTCGGCTGTTGGCCGTGATGCGACTCCGGCGAAGTACTGCAGTCGGCGGCGCGCACATAATAGACTCCCGACCAGGAACAGTTACCATGTACGTGCATTTCGTGGAAGGCGTGACCGTTAGAAATCTGGAACCACAGACCGGTTAGAGACACGCTGACTTTTTCGCCTTGACGCCAGAGTCCGCGATTGGCTTCGGTCGCTACCTCGAGAATACCCTTGCTAATGAATTCGGCCAGCTCATTCAATTCCTTGTGCAACGGATACTGGTTGAGTAAATCATCGCTACTGGCATAGGCTTGCTGCGGATTACGCTGCTCACGATCGCGGTGCTGGTAAAACAGGTCCAGCAGGGCCGGATTGACCTTTTGAAAATGGGCAAAGCGTTTGGCCAGTATCGTGGTCGGCCAAAGATTGATTATGTTTGGATTGCCGCTCGCCCGGGGTTTTTTAGCCATAGTGATACTGTCGTATTTCGAATTCGGTCATGATACGTGAATCAGGGCTCGAATGCCTGGTCGTAACGCCGGCATTTGTCGATGTAGGCCTGACTGCTTTTTGGCATCGGTACGCGCGCACCGGCGATATAGCTGATCAGCCGCCTGCCGTCCTGAATCAGGTCGCGACCGTAGGCCACGCGCATGCGCAATATCTGGTCCGAGTTTTCGGGTAGTTCGGGTTTGAAGGCATCGAGTCGCTCGCCGACGGCGACGAAATTGGGCCATACGTGGAAAATCACCGGGTCTTTTTTCATAGTTTCGGCGATTCGCCGCGCCGCATCCGCGTAATCGATCACCAATTCCCTGACTTCAGCGAACAGCGCACGGCTGCAGAACACCTCGATTATACAATCGGCGACCATATCGATATCACGCATGCTCTGCGCAATTTTGATGAAGCGCGATTTATAGAAATCCGGCACCGGCATGGTGAAAGCCTTGAAAGGTTCGCCCCAGACTTCATCGATTCCTTCGCAACCGCTATGGTGTTTGACCTGTCGACCCAGGGTCAGGGCTTCCTGAAAGCAGTCGCTACACTCGCGCATCAGCTCGTTGTTATGGCTAACTTGAACGCCGAGCTCGCCCAGATCGACGATCGAGGTAAACAAATCGGTAGCGCGATTGAACAGCGCGCCGGCCAGCATGGCCGCATTGACCCGCTTGCGCTCCGGATCGGTTTCGCTGGCATAGGCTGCGCGCGCCAGGTCGAGGCTCTTGCCCGGCGTATTGATGCCGGCTTCGGTGTGATGGAAAGCGCGCCGGGTCAGGCTATCGATTAGCCGCTTGCGGTTCGCCAGGGAATCCTGCAACGGCGCGTAGTATCGAATCCAGTAGCCATCGTAATATACATACTCGATTGCATCGATAATGCGGCGATCGCCGTTTTCGGGTTCGGGTTTTTTATTAGCGGTTGCCATTGGGCCTGCGGCTGATTTCTACGATTAAGGATCTGACAATAATAAGACAATCCGGATACAATGTAATGAAATCTGTCGGGGTAAACTATTAATTTTTTGAATAGTGCCCGGCATTGGCCGCTGCCTGGGCTCATCCTGTGAGCCGCAACTGCATTATAATCACCAGGTTCCCAGCCCCAAATCCGTCTGCAATGGCTTTAACCATTTTAAGTTCCAATCGCATTGAAACCCTGCAAGCGAGGTTAAGACAGCATCTGGCCGCGGCGCCGCTGGGCGAGCCCTTCGCCCCGGAAATAATCGTGGTTCCGACTTTCGCGATGGGGCGCTGGCTCAACCTGAGGATGGCGCAGCAGCAGGGCATCGCAGCCAATACTTTTTATCCGCAGCTGGGCGAATGGGTCTGGCGACTGGCGAGCTCGACGCTTACCGATCTGCCGCCACTCGACCCCTACTCCAGCGCAGCGCTCGCCTGGCAAGTTTTCCGCCTGCTGCCGGAATTACTCGAACAAAAGGCTTTTGCGACGCTGCAGGCATACCTGCTGGACGATCATACCGGCATCAAACGCTGGCAACTGGCGCAGCGCATCGGCGACAGCTTTGACCGCTACCAGAGTTACCGGCCGCAGACCATTCAAGCCTGGTCCCGGGGGGACGACGATCAATGGCAAGCCCGGCTGTGGCGTGCGTTGCTCGAGCATCGCGGGCTGGCTCATCGAGTTGGCACCATGTCCCGGCTGATCGAGTTCTTCGCAGGGTCCGGAGATGTATCCGGCTTGCCGCAACGGGTTAGCCTGTTCGCGCTTTCAAACCTGCCCCCGCTCTACCTCGATCTACTGCGCGCACTGGCTCCGCTGACGGAAATGGATCTGTACTTGCACAGTCCGTCGGACCAGTATTGGGCTGACCTCGACAACGAGAAGCGGAAAACCCGGCGCCGTCTGGCAGCGCCGGGGCAACAGGATTTGTTCGATGCCGGCAACGAATTGCTTGCCTCCTGGGGCCGCCAGGGCCAGGTGTTTCAGGACTTGCTGTTAAATCGGGTTAGTGCCGAGTCGATCGATATCGACATGTTCGCCAAACCGGGCGACGACAGTTTGCTGAGTCGAATTCAGCGCAGTATATTCACCCTCGAACCGGCCTCGGACCGGCTCGAGCCGGACCAATCGCTGAGTATTCATGTCTGCCACAGCGCGATGCGCGAATGCCAGGTATTGCTGGATCAAGTCCTCGCGATGCTGGACCAGGATGCCGAATTAAATCCCGAGGACATCCTCGTCATGGTACCGGATATCGCGGCCTACGCGCCCTATATCGAGGCCGTGTTTCAGCAGCAACGGATTGCCTGCAATATCTCCGACATCACGCTCGCCGACGAACACCCGCTGGTGGTGGCTTTCTTACAGCTGCTGGGTCTGCCCCAAAGCCGCTTCACCACCAGCGAAATTCTCGCTTTGCTGGATAACGAATCGATTCGGCTGCGTTTCGATATTGACGACCGGGCGCTGGCGCAGATTCGCCGCCTGGTGGAACAGGGGCATACCCGCTGGGGCATAGACGCCGATCACAAAGCGGATTTCGATTTACCTACGACGCCGGGCAATACCTGGCAACAGGTTCGCGATCGCTTTTTCGCCGGCTACGCGCTGGCCGAAGATGAGCTCTGGCAAGGCATTGCGCCACTATCCGTGGGAGACGACACCGATGCGCTCGCACTAGGGCGATTCTGGCACTTTTTCGAGCGCCTGCGCAGCTGGCGCGCGCGCCTCGGCAACAGTCGCGGGGCAGCGGAATGGCAGATCTTATTAATGCAATTACTGGAAGATTTTTTTATCGAAACCGATCCCCGCGAATCCCGCCTGCAGCAGATCCGCGATGCAATTGGCGAAATGCAATCGGCCGGCAGGAGCGAAATATCGCCACGGTTGCTGGTTTACCTGATGGACCGCATGTTGAAAACCAGCGAACGCAGAGGTCAGCTCTACTCGGGCGGCATCACTTTTTGCGGCATGCGCCCGATGCGTAGCATCCCGTTCAAAATTATCTGCCTGCTCGGCATGAACCGTAACGATTTTCCGCGCCGGGATCCCCATAGCGACTTCGAAATCATGGCGGCGAGCCCCCATGCGGGCGACCCCAGCAATCGCAGCGAAGATCGATATTTGATGCTCGAAACCCTGCTCTGCGCGCGCCAAAAACTGTATCTGAGCTACACCGGCCGCAGCCAGAGGGACAATAGCGAATTGCAGCCATCGGTGCTGATTCAGGAGTTGCTCGATTATGTCGATTCATGTTTCGCGGCCGGCAGCACGCCCCAAAAATTCAGTGAACAACTGATCCGAGTGCACCCGATGCAAGCGTTTTCCCGCAGTAGCTTCACCGCACCCGTGTTCAGTTACCGGCAGTACTGGTGCGATGTTGCCGCTCAACTGGCGCAACCCGCGCTAGCGGCCGCCAGGGCCTGGCCGCAACGGGCATTGCCGCAAATGCAGCCCGGCGAAACGATCGATCTCGAACAGCTACGGCGTTTTCTCGCCAAACCGATCCAGTATTTTTATCGACGGCGCCTTGGTCTCTACCTGGAGGCCGAAGATCTGTCCGGCGACGACGAAACCTTCGATCTGTCACATCTCGAACAATGGCGTCTGAAACATCAGCTTGCCAGCGACTGTTTGCGCGAGCGCAGCGACGCTAGCCAACGGTTAATGGCCGAAGGATTGCTGGCGCACGGGCATGCAGCAGCCGCACAGGTGGCTGGCATCAAACAGGATCAGGCGGACTGGTTCGATCGAATCGGGCAATATCGCGGCATCCGGCAAACAATGCTCAACCTCGAACTGGAACTCGAAGCCGCCGGCCGACTTTGCGGATCGGTCACCGATTATTATCCGGGCAAGGGATTGATGGCTTATCACGGCGGCAATTTCAAGGGTCGCCAGCTGCTCGCCCTATGGTTGGATCACCTGGCGTTGTGTGCCGCCAATCTGTGGCGGGAAAACGAATCCAGCCTGTTGTTGTGCAAGGACAAGACTTGGCGTTTGGCGCCGCTATCCGAATCGGCGGCCAGCAAGCAGCTGGCGGACTATTGCCATCTCTACCGCGAAGGCATGACGCGGCCGCTACCTATTTTCCCCGACGCGAGTTTCACCTGGGCCCGCGAAGCCGACCAGGACAAGGCCCTCGCCAGGGCTTTACGTCCCTGGCAAAACCAGTGGGGGCTGGGCGGCGATAACACTAATCCCTATATCCGTCTGGTGTTGCGCGGCGGGTATGAGTTGCCTATCGGCAACTCCGAATTCGACTGCTATGCGCAGCGCCTTTACGCACAACTGCTGGACTCGGGTGAAATGCTGTGAGCCCGGCTACTCTGCTCGATGCGAAACACAGCCTGGAGTTCGATCTGACGGGGGTCAACCTGATCGAGGCCAGCGCCGGCACCGGCAAGACCTACACGATTGCAAACCTCTACCTGCGCCATATTCTCGACGGGCGCCAGCCGTCCGAGATCCTGGTCGTCAGTTTCACCAACGCCGCCACCGACGAACTCCATCAGCGGATTCATGCCCGGCTTTACCAGGCGCTTGAAACGCTCGAAGACCGGCAAAACCCCGCCGACGAGTTTCTCGATTTATTACTGCGGCAACACCGCGCGCTCGATCCCGAACAGCAACTGCGGCGCGAGCGCTTGATTCAACACGCCTTGCGCAGCATGGATGAAGCGATGATTTCGACTATTCACGGATTTTGCCATGCGGCGCTACAGGATCACGCGCTGCTCAGCAATCGGCAATTCGAATCTGAAATCACCAATAGCGACGACGACTTCTGGGACCAGGCGCTGAAAGACTGGTGGCGACTCAACACCTATCCCCTGTCGAGCCAGGCCTGGTCGTTGTTCCACCAGGCGATTCCCGGCTTGAGCGATTTGCTGGAATGGCATCGCCCGCTGCGCCGGCATCCCCGCGACCGGGTCGTACCCGAAGTCTCCGCCAGCCTGGCGCAACTACTGCAACAGCAGGTCGACATCGATGCCGCGGCGGAAGAATATGCCGCGGTTTTACGCGATCTCAAGGCGCGCGCCTTAGGCGAAGCACATCGCTATGCGAGTCAGCGGGTAGCGGCCGAGAAGTTGACTGCGGCGCAACTCTCTTATCAGGATCAACTCGATTTTCTGTTGGCGGCCTTGCAGCATAAAACCGGCGCCAGGCTGGCGCAACGGTTGCGGCGGCGATTACCGGTCGCGATGATCGACGAATTTCAAGACACCGACCAGGTACAATTCCAGATCTTTCAACAGCTTTATTTCCGGCAGCGGGATCTCAGCCTAACACTGATCGGCGACCCCAAGCAGGCTATTTACGGCTTTCGCGGCGGCGATATTTTCACCTATATCGAGGCCCGTCAGGATCCGGAGCTGCGCGTTTTCGCACTGCAAACCAACTGGCGTTCGCAGCGCGGGCTGGTGAGTGCGGTCAACCACGTTTTCACCCGCCGCCCCGATCCCTTTATCTATAACCAGGCGATCGGCTTCAGCCCGGCGACTGCCGCCGCAATCAACGACTCAGCCCGCCTGTCTATCAAGCAACAGGCTATGCCGGCAATGACCATCTGGCAACTGCCGCTGCAGCCAAATGGCAAAACCCATAACCTGGGCGTTACCGAACAGCTGATCAATCAGGCGCTGGTCGGCGAAGTCTCGCGCTTGCTGAAACGCGACAACGCGGTCGCTATCGATGGCCGGCCCCTGCAGAGCGGCGATATCGCTATCCTGGTGCGGCAGAACCGGGAGGGCGAAATAATCCGCGACAGCCTCGCCGCGGCCGGTATCGAATCGGTTTCGATCGGACACGACAAAGTTTTCCACAGTGATGAGGCCCAGGGACTTTACCACCTGCTCGAGGGCATTGCGCATCCCGGCAACGAACCAAGCTTACGCCGCGCGCGCGCCAGCAGCCTGTTCAATCTGGACTATTTGGCGCTGGCCGATGGCATGGACGACGATATCAACTGGCAAACCTGGATCGACCAACTGCAACGACTGCACCTGTGCTGGGTCACGTCGGGTTTCATTGCAATGTTCGAGCAAATGCTCGAGTTGGTCGATCTCGGTCGGGCCCTGGCCCGACAAACCGACGCTGAACGCCGACTCACCAACCTGTCGCATCTCGCCGAACTGATGCAACAACAGTCACGCACCAGCCCCGGGGTCGACGCCCTGCTGAACTGGTTACAGCGTCAGATGACGGGCGACGCGGGCGAGGAAGCCGAACTGCGCCTGGAAAGCGACGCCGAGCTGGTCAAGATCATCACCGTTCACAAAAGCAAGGGGCTCGAGTACCCCGTGGTTTTCCTGCCTTTTCTGTGGCGCTGCAGGCTGGCGACCAAGTCGGCGTCGCTGCTGCGATTTCACGATGGCGACAACCGGGCACGCATCGATCTCGGTTCCGACGATTTCAAGCGCCACGGATTTATCGCCGAAAAAGAACGGTTAGCGGAGGACTTGCGCCTGCTTTACGTTGCACTGACGCGGGCCAGGTCCAAAGTTTATCTAGCCTGGGGTGACGCCGGCGACGGGCGCAGCAAGGGCCAGCCCACGCATTCCGCTCTCGCCTACCTACTGCACTCGCAGCAAACACCGCAGGATCTCGAGTCGGCGTTACCGCGGGGATTCGACGGTTCGGCGGCAATGCTGGAGCAGCTGCGGCAAGTCCTGCAGGACTGCGCCGAGATCGAGTTGATCGACCTGCCGGAAGGCGCGGCAGCGGCCGGGGTCCTCAGACCGGGCCGTGACGGGAAGCCGGCGGCGCGAGTATTCGAACGTGAAATGGGGCTGGCCTGGCGCATTAACAGCTTCAGTAGCCTGACTCGCGATGTGCACCAGGTCGCCCACGCCGGGGAACGCATTTCGCAGGGAGATGCAATCCTGGATTTCCCCGCCGGCAGCCATATCGGGCTACTGTTGCACGAATTACTCGAACACCTCGATTTTACCGGGGACATCGAGTCGCAAGCAGGGCTATTGATATCGCAAAGGTCGCCGGCTTACGCCATTAACAATCCAGAACAACAGCAAACGCTCGCTCTCTGGTTGCAGCAAATCCTTGCCGCCGGACTGGATCGAAACGGCTTGTGCCTGAATCAGTTGAGCCGACAACAGCGTCTCAACGAGTTGAAATTCGATTTCGCCCTTGACCATTTCGACGTGACCGCGGTAAACGACTTATTGCAACAGGATAAAGCTCACACGCTGCAGCCGATCAGCGCCCCGCGCTTTCGCGGGCTGCTGACCGGAATCATCGACCTGGTGTTCGAGTTCGACGGCAAATACTATTTGGCGGACTATAAGAGTAACTTCCTCGGCGCCAGCCTCGAGGATTACTCGCCGCCGCAGCTGGCGCGGGTCATGCTCGACCGCCGTTACGACTTGCAGGCGCTGCTCTACTCGGTTGCGCTGCACCGTTATCTGGCTCAGCGGCTGCCCGATTACGACTATGAGCGACATTTCGGCGGTTGTTATTACTTGTTCCTGCGCGCCCTGCGCCCGCAAAGCGGCCCCCGCTTCGGAGTTCATTTCGAACGACCGCCGGCCACGAAGCTCGCGGCGCTGGAAGACCTGCTGGCATTTACCCCGGCAACCCCGGCCATCATATGAAACGGCTGCTATACCAACTTGCACAGCGCGGCGAAATCAGTTGGCTTAGTTTCCATTTTGCCGAGTTTATCGCCACCCAGTCGCCCAACGCGATCGATGATCCGCTTTGCCTCAGCGCAGCCATGTTGTGCGAGGCGAATCAACAGGGTAGCGTTTGCCTCGATCTGGCTGAACTGGCCGGCAAGCCGATGTTCGGCAGTACCGGTATCGAGCCGCAACTGATTGCGCCAGCGGCGCCGGCCTGGTGCGACCTGTTGCGGGCGAGTAATTGCGTCGGCGGACCCGGTGATAGGGCGCCCTTGACGCTCGAGGGCCCGCGCCTGTACCTGAATCGCTTCTGGTTTTACGAAGATTTCATCGCCGTCAAAATACAGCAACTGCTAGTGCAGGAAAGCCTGCCTGACCGCAGCCGGGTCAGTTCCGAATTCGACTCGATATTTGCCGCTCAAACCGGCATGGACAAAGACCAGAGACAGGCCGTTTTAACCGCCGCGAGCAAATCGTTCAGTGTCATTTCGGGCGGACCCGGTAGCGGCAAGACTTCGACCGTCGTCCGTATCCTGTCGCTGTTGCTGACGCTAAATCCGAATTACCGGATTGCGCTGGCGGCGCCCACCGGCAAAGCCGCTGCGCGCATGCTGGATTCGATACGCGCACGTATCGGTGAACTCGGTGTCGATGACGCGATCAAACAGGCATTGCCGGTTACAGCGAGCACTATCCACCGCCTGCTGGCTTATCGGCGCCACGGCTTCGAATACGATGCCTCTCACCCGCTGCCCGTCGACTGCATTATTGTCGATGAAGCCTCGATGATCGATTTGAAACTGATGTTCCATTTGCTGACGGCACTGCCGCCGCGCGTACGCCTGATTCTGCTGGGAGATCGTGATCAGCTGGCCTCGGTCGCTGCCGGTAATGTGCTGGGGGACATTACCGGTCACGGGCAACCCATGGACGCCGGTGCAGACAGCCTATGCTCGTCTATCGCCTTGCTGCGCAGTAATTATCGCTTCGGCGAAACCACCGCTATTGGCGAACTCGCCACGCTGATCAATCGAGGTCAAAGCGCTGCGGCGCTGGAACTGTTAGGGCAAAACCGGCGTGGTTTGCGCTGGTTCATGGATTCAACCGACCACATCCATGCGCAGGCGCTCGAGTGGATTTGCGCAGCCTATCAACCCATCTTTGACAGTCAATCCCCCGGCGACGCCCTCGACTGCTATGAAAGCGCGCGGGTATTAAGCGCCACCAACCTTGGCCCACTCGGGATAGAGGCGCTCAACCAGACGATTTCCAGCACTTTGTTGGCGCGTAATAACCAGGCCGAAACCGAGCTCTACCACGGGCTACCAATTATGATTACCCGCAACCTTCATGAGCTCGGGCTGTACAATGGCGACACCGCCATTTTATGGCAGTTCGGGCAGGGGCTGCGCGCCTGCTTCAGGGACGGCAGCGACGGTATTCGCGATCTCGCGATTAATCGGCTGCCCGGATTCGTACCGGCCTGGGCCAGTACGGTACATAAATCGCAGGGTTCGGAGTTTGATTCGGTACTGCTGATCATGCCCGCCGACCCGGATTCGGAAGCGCTATCGCGTGAGCTGGTATATACCGCCGTTACCCGCGCACGCAGTTCGTTTATCCTGCAGGCTCCGGCCGGGGTCATGACCAGTGCAATCGCGCGGCTTACCCGGCGACATTCCGGGCTCGCGCACAAGCTTGGCTGGCCTGTCCAGGCGGCTTCGCCGACAACCGGCGGGTTGGCTTGATTTCAGCGCCGTATGTACTAAAAACATGGTAACCAGATAAGGATCAAACACGCTTTCCGGTACAATGACCATCCCGCTGCTACCGCCTAGCCCGGATATTTCACGAAGGCGGTACAAACTCTTGAGAAATGAAATGAATTTCAATAACTTGAACGGTTTTTTCAAGAATGTTAGCGGGTACAGTTTGTACCTGAACGAAATCAGGATAAATCTGGCTGCCAATCTCGGACGATCCTCCTTAACCCATAGCTACGGCTATGGGTTGGCGGACGATCGTCCGACCTTGTTTGCCAGATTTCCCCTGAATTTCGTTCCCTTCATGAAATATCCGGGCTAGCACTTCAACATGAAAAACCCCGGCCTCGGTAAAGCCCTGATCGTCGACGACGAAAAGACCAATCGACTCATTTTGAAGTCGCTGCTGGTAAAACAGGGTTACCAGACCATTGAAGCCGTCAACGGTCAAGAAGCCGTTGACCTATTCCAGCAGGAAAACCCCAGCATTATATTCATGGATGTCATGATGCCGGTACTCGACGGCTACGAGGCCGCGCGTCAAATCAAGGCCGCGTCGATAAATCATTTCGTTCCCGTCATTTTCTTGACCGCGATGAGTGACGAAAAATCACTGGCGCAGTGTATCGAGGCCGGCGGCGATGATTTTCTGGTCAAGCCTTACAACAAGTTTATCCTGCAAAGCAAGATTCGTTCGATGCAGCGCATTGCGGAGCTGAATCGTGAAGTTCAGGGCATGTACAGCATGATTCACCGCGAACAGGAAATCGCCGAGTCGGTATTCATTAACGCGATTCAAAGTTCCAATATCGAAAACAATTTCATAAAACAGGTGGTTCGGCCAGCGGGAATATTTAGCGGGGATATGGTTTTATCGGCCTATTCCCCTTCACGCGACCTGTTTTTCCTGACCGGCGATTTTACCGGACACGGGTTGCTCGCCGCACTCGGTGCGATGCCGGTTTCGGAGGTCTTTCGTGCGATGACCACCAAGGGTTTCAGCCCCGAGGAAATCCTCACCGGAATCAACAAGAAGCTGAAGTCCATGCTGCCAGTAGGCATGTTTTTCGGCGCACAGCTGGTGGTCGTGAATCACGATCTGGAACATGTGCGGGTTTTCAATGCCGGCATGCCGGATGTCATTATCGTCGACGGCGAAACCCACCGGATCAAACACCAGCTGGTATCGACCGGATTGCCGCTGGGCGTCGACGCAAACATAGACCCCAAGGAAATGCTGCAATATGCCCCGATTTCCTACAACGACAAGATTTTGATGCACAGCGACGGCCTGACCGAAGCGCGTAACGCCAAAGATCAGGAGTTCGGCAGCCAACGTCTGTTCGAGTCGATTGAGAACGCGCCTAAAAATCAAATCTTCGATCGGGTTTTCCAGGACCTGGACAAGTTTTGCGGCAATATCACCACCCAGGCCGACGATGTCACGCTGGTCGAAATCACCTGCGTGCACGACGTGCTGCCCGAAATCGAGGTACACGATTACATCAAACCCTCGAGTCATATTATGGGTGATCGCGGCGAGTGGAAACTTTCGATGCGCTTCAACGGCAGTCGTTTGCGCGAAACCAATCCGGTGCCGGTACTGGTCAGCTATTTGCTGGAAATGGAAGAGCTCGAAGCCGAGCGTCAATCACTGTTTACGGTGATGACGGAGCTCTATGTCAACGCCCTGGATCACGGTGTACTGGGGCTTGATTCAAATCTCAAAGCCGACCCGGAAGGCTTCGAATCCTATTTCCAAAACCGCGAAAGCCGGCTCGCTAGCCTGGATAGCGGATACGTGATTTTCAATCTCTCGGTCGAACAGGATTCTTCCCGGCGCAGTATTTTGCTGCGCATCGAGGACAGCGGCAAGGGTTTCGAGTACGAAGACCGAAATTACGCAACGGCGGGGGACACCGATCTCAGCGGTCGCGGGATAATGCTGATACGGGATTTATGCGAAAGCCTCGAGTACCATGGCAAAGGTAATATCGCGATCGCGAGATTCAGCTGGGCAATCGGTTAATTACGCCGGGTGTATTACCGCCCTTAATCCCGCTTACTGCGACAGTTCCTGCGCCACCAGATAATTCATTATTTGAATCATGCGTTCGTTACTGCCAGCGAGCGATGCCGAAACCAGGTATTTGCCATTGACGATAACCGCGGGAACACCGCGATGGCCGTAGCGTTTTTCTTTCTGAATATTTTTACGAATCTGGGTTTCGACAGGAAATGAAAAGAATGTCTCGCGAAACAGCTTTTCATCGAGACCCTGATCCGCTACGAATGCGGCAATGGTATCGAGGTTAGTGAGGCGTTGACGCTTGAGATGGATTGCGTCAAAAAAAGCCTTATGCGCCTGACCGAGCGCATCCATAAACTTGAAAGAGTAGTAAGCGCGCGCATGCTCGGTCCAGCGCGGATTCAGCGACGACGGCACTTGCTCGAAGACTACCCCGGCGGGCAAGCTTGCAGACCATCGCTCAACATAGGGTTCGAAGCGAAAACAGTGGGGGCACCCGTACCAAAATATTTCGGTAACGACAACCTTGTCGGGTTGCGAAGTCTTGACTACCGGAGATATTGTCTGAAAATCGGTGCCATCGACAAAAGCCGATTGCGCCACGGCCGTGCCGGAAACGAACATTAGGGCTGCCATGCCCAAAAGCCAACGCTTAATCATTTTTATTCTCCTGAGAAAAATTGCTTACCTAGTGACCCGAAATCCCACAAATAGTTTAATCGCAGCCTATTCCATTGCAGGTTAACCGGCGCTGAATACGGTTTCGGGGATTGTTACTGGATACCCGCAATATAGGCCGCAACCGATTTCATTTCCTGATCCGACATGCGCACCGAAACGTTGCGCATCATCTTACCGACGTCGTTGGTCCGTATTCCCTCTTTGAAGGCTTTCAACTGGGTTACGATGTATTCGGGATGTTGACCTTTCAGCGATGGCCAGCCCGCCGGACCATTGCCGGTACCGCCGGGAGAGTGGCAACCCATGCAAGCCGCGACACTGGTTTCCGTAATACCGCCGCGATAAATGTTTTCACCGGCCGAAATCAATTCACCATCGAAAGCGACCGATTTCGGTTGCTGGCCCTCGTAGTAAGCGGCCACATTTTTCATGTCCGTATCATTCAGCAATGCCACCATGGCCGTCATCGAAGCATTGACGCGCCGACCTTCCTTGAAATCCTTCAACTGTTTGTAGATATAGCTGGCGTGCTGGCCGGCGAGCGACGGCCAGGCCGCATTGGCGCTATTTCCATCCACACCATGACAGGCCGCACAAACGGCGCTCTTGGTCTTACCCGCTTCGATATCGGCGGCATTTGCGGCGAATGTGGCCAGGCCGGACAGGACCAGAACGATGGCTCCAATTTGGCTCGCTTTCATTATTTCTCCTGAGGGAAAACGTACGGAAATTTCGGGCGCAAATGTATATCATACCCCGGCCGCTCGTTCAACAATTACCCGGTCGCAATCATGAGCATTTCCTTCAAGCAGGCAAGCTTTGTTACCAGCGCCTTCGAATTGTCGCAGCTGCCGCCCGACACCGGCGCCGAGGTGGCATTCGCCGGGCGTTCAAACGCCGGTAAATCGAGCGCGATCAATTGCTTGACGCGCCAGAAGTCGCTTTGCAAAACCAGTAAAACGCCGGGCCGTACACAGTTGATCAACTTTTTCGAGCTCGCGCCGCAATGCCGCTTAGTCGATCTACCCGGTTATGGTTTTGCCAAGGTTTCCAAGAAGATGCGCGGTCACTGGGATCTGGTGCTTTCGACCTTTTTGCTGCAACGACGGGCCTTGAAGGGGCTTATCGTCGTCGTCGACATCCGGCGCGGCATCACCGAGCTCGATCAGGCCCTGATCGATATGATGGGAAGCGGCCTGCCGCTGCATATCCTGCTGACCAAATCCGATAAATTATCACGCGCGCGGACCCAGGAGGCGGTCGCGGAAACCCGTTCACGGCTGGCCCATTCGAATCAAAGCGTATCGACGCTGTCGACGCTGAATCGGCAGGGGCTCGATGAGCTCGAACAAAAATGCCGCGAATGGCTGATAGTTGACTGATACGCAAAGCCCTCGGCCATAAAAAAGCCCTGGCAGATAACTGCCAGGGACAAACGTGTGACCCGGATGGGGTTTCCGGGTCGTCGTCCGCTCATAGGAGGGAGAACGGACATAGCGCTGGGCTATAGCGCTACTTCAGTAGACAGTCCGCGAAATGTTTAGTTCCTTAACCCACTTGTTGCTTAACACCACGCGAAGTTGCCATTAAAACCATAACTGGGGCCATATTCGGATATTTCAAGACCTGTTTATTCTGCCCTATTTTGTATACGCGCGACACCTGTTTTTAGATCACCCGCACCGTAGAAGACCCCCCGGCATTTCGTTTCGAAAACCGCGCCGGATCGCGGATAACCGGTAGCGGCGCCATTCCTTTTCGGCGTCATCATATGGTTATCCCCGCTCTTTTTTATATCATCCCCAATATAGTCATCCCCGCATTTTTGACGTCATCCCCGCGCAAGCGCACAGCTGTCCGGGGAAAGTTAATAGGAAAGAACATACTGTGTTTTCTCGATCAGTTCCGCGCGTTCTCGTCGTCTTCGTCGATACATCTGCTGTACCCCGGTTGGTAAACGAGTAAACAGGGT
>Ga0209428_1000067_pt1 | contig 37349 bp, 33 predicted proteins | sample OlaalgELextract1_2_FD_187377 | JGI IMG/M metagenome (GOLD analysis project Ga0209428, IMG submission 187377) | Olavius algarvensis symbiont microbial communities from Tuscany, Italy - Type G ELBA extract 1 (SPAdes) (version 2) | ecosystem: Host-associated > Annelida > Digestive system >...
TCAGGGCCGGCGGCCAATCGAGACATTTGAGCTTGGTAAAAAACGTCGAGAAGAATTGTCAAAGGAGGCCGCCTAATAATCACTGACCCGAGAGGGCTGACTGTCCGGGAGGTCTTTGACTTTTACACATTAACATTGATAAACAAAAAGGCGGGGACTATCTGATATGGTCCCCGCCTTTTCTACGATGATTTGCAGTCTTTCAGGGCAACGGTTATCTCTACCTACCCCTCTATTTGAAATAGCAGTGCCGCCAGCAGCGAAGTAGGCGTTACTGCCCGGTCGTTGGCAGCAGCACCGTAAAGGTCGAGCCGTTGCCGGGGGTGCTCTCCACATCGACCATGCCGCCCATGGAGGACACCAGTTCACGTACGATCGGCAGCCCCAGCCCGGTTCCGGTTATGAACCGGGTCTTTTCGTTTTTGACGCGGTAGAACCGGTCGAAGATGTTTTCGAGGTGCTTGGCTTCGATGCCGAAACCATTGTCAATGACCTGCACCCGGATATTGATCCCGGCCATGTCTACTTTTACCGTGATAGACCCGCCGTCGGGCGTGTAATTGATGGCATTGGTAATCAAATTGCCAAAAACACTCTCCAGGGCAATTGCGTCCGCCGTAATTTCCGGTATATCCTTTGAGTCGATCTCGAGGGCCAGGGTCTGGTTTTTCTTATCGGAACGGGCCTTGAGAAAATCCACGATGTTGGTGAGCAGGTCGACCACCGGGATGCTGCGGATGTCGCGGCAAATGGCTCCTTCCTCAATACGGGAAAGATCAAGCAGGTCGCTGATCAGGGAGATCAGGCCAAATGTTTTTTCCTTGGCCCGTGAGAGAATCTGCTGATCGCTTTCCGGGGCCACTTCAACGATGCCGTTGATGACCACCGCCAGCTGCTCATGGATCGTCGACAGGGGTGAGCGCAATTCATGCGAGACCTTGGCGACGAATTCCGACTTAAGCTGATCCAGCGATTTCATGGTGGAGATGTCGGTAATGCTGATAACCGCACCCAGGCAGGCGTTGTTCTCCCCCAGCACCGGTCGCCCGGCGGCCATGAAGTACTGGTTGTTTTCCATAGAAAACTCGTAGACTGGGATATCGTCATAATCGATATGCCGGCCCCGCGAGATGTCCATGATCAGGTCGTTAAGGCCCTGATCTGAGATATACTCCCCGATCGGTTTACCCAGGGCGGCATCCGCGGCGATGGCAAGTTGCCGTTTGAAGGCGGGGTTCATCAACACGACCTGACCGTTGGTGTCGGTTACGGCAGTCCCGCTCGGCAGGGAGGCCAGGATGGTGTGGATCCGACTTTTCTGGGTACCTAGATCGGCCAGGGTCCGTTGGCGTTCCGCAGCAAGGCGCTCGGCTTCAGCGCTCAGGCGAATCTTTTCCCAGGCCCGGTTCACGACGATGCGCAACTGGTCTGGTTCAAACGGCTTGGGGATGAAATCATAGGCGCCGGCCTTCATGGCCTCGATGGCAGTTTCGACCGTGGCGAATCCGGTGATGACAACCACCAGGGTATCCGGATAATTCTGTCGGACCAGCTTCAGGACCTCCATGCCGTCCATGCCCGGCATCTTCATATCCAGCAGTACCAGGGCGGCGGGCTTCTCCTCCAGAAGTTCGAGACCCGTTTCGCCTCGGTCCGCAGTCCGGACCTCACAGCCCATCTTGGACAGGATCCGTGCAGATCCTTCGCGGATATCCCGCTCATCATCAACTACCAGAATCGTTATGCTGTCGAGTGCATCAGTCATCGTTTCCATCTCCAGAAATATTAATGGTAGCCGGCATTTCGATTGTAAAGGTTGTGCCTTCTCCCGGCGTGCTCCTGGCTTGTATCTGGCCATTGTGGTTTTCGATGATGCGATAGACCAGGCTCAGGCCCAGGCCGGTGCCCTGCCCTTCCTTCTTGGTGGTAAAATAGGGTTCAAAGATGCGGGGCAGGATGTCCGGGGAGATCCCCGGACCGGTGTCTGAGATTTCAAACAGAATGCGTTCACCCGCATCTTTTAGTGCTGTTTTGATTCGCAGTGTTCCCCGGCCGTCCATGGCCTGGGCCGCGTTCAGGATGAGATTCATGATCACATGGTTCATCTGCTGCAGGTCGCAGGTGACCATGGGGAGAGCCTCGGAAAGGTCTTTTTCAATAGCAATATTGTGAAACAGGGGTTGTCTCTCCAGCAGGAAAAGCGTCCGCGTGATGGCCTGGTTGAAATCATTGGACTTCATGAAATGCCGCGTCTGACGGGTGAACTCCAGCAGTTCCTTAACCGTGTCGCGACAACGCTCGGCGTCTCTCAGCACCCGGTGTAGATCCTCGCGGGCATCTTTCTCCAGTTCATAATCTTCAAGGATCAGGTTCGTGTAAAGCGTGATGCCGCCCAGGGGGTTGTTCAACTGGTGGGCCACCCCCGCCGACAATTTTCCCAAGGAAGCCATCTTTTCCGACTGCAGCAGTTCCAGTTGGGTGTTTTTCAACTCGGTCTCCATCTTGAGTTCCTCACGCAAGTCATGAAAAAAACCGATGGTGGCGACCTCGCGTTCCTCGGCGTATACGATGGAAGCGTTCAGGCTGATGGGGATCTCCTCGCCGTCCTTGCTCATGACATCAATCCGGTAGGATTTCAATTTGCCGGGACCGCCATGCTCGTCGCTGCGCAAATCCGTCATGACCTTGTAAGCCAGGTCATCGTTGTATAAATCGCGGATATTCCCGGTTTCCAAAACTTCATTGCGGCTGTAACCGGTAATATTGGTGGCCGCATCGTTGAATACCAGGATATTGCCTTTTCTATCCGCGGCGATAACAGCATCTACCGAACTCTCGATCAGTTTGCGGAGCATGGTGTTGGTGCGCTGCAGGCGTTCCTCGATCCCGCCCTGGATAGGCAGGTTGAACTCCATGCTGACGAAGGCTTCGATTTCGCCGTTCGCGAAGATTGGGTAGGCATAGAAGCAGGTCATTTTCCCAAGGTCTTCGGATTCGTCATCATTGGTACGCAGGGCTGGTTGATGGGTGGCCGCGGCTTCTTCAACCGCGCAGTTCAGGCAGGGGGATGGCCGTTCGTAGAACACTTCGTGACAGTGCTTCCCGATGACGTCGCCAATTTGCATGCCCGCGGGACTGCTGTTCGAAGCCAGGAGTTTGAAATCCGGTGAGATGACGATCATCCGTCGGCGGAAGGCTTCTACGGCTTTGAGTAAGTAGTGCTGCTCACTGTCGGACAGCATGCGTTACCTCGCAGAACAACAGGCCAGAATAAGTTTATCGGTTCTGATAGTACGACCGTTCGGGCGTCCCAATGTGAAGCACCTGGAGGATGCGAAGTGAGTAATTACCGGCGAGGGCAGGTCGCTTCAACTCGAATAACGGACTCGGGACAGAACGGCCTTTTATACCATAAACATACCTGAATTTAAACCCCTGAAAGCACCGCAGATCGATCATTTTTTGTGGTGTGGTACCCTTTTACGCATTTTTCCCAACCGGGCGCTGTATTCATATCCCACCGCTGGAAGGGTGAATTTGAGCAGTCGATATTTGTCTTGACAACTTTACCAATAGACGATAGTCCAAGGTCAATTAGGTCCCCGGCTGGCTTTACAACTCCGACAGCCTGCCGTGGCGTTATAAACAGCGTAAAAGGGAGGGCGTCCATGCTCAATCATCAATCACCGGTTCCGCTTTATCATCAGCTGGCCGAAATTTTGACCGTTAAAATTCGTACCGGCGAATATGCGGTCGGCAACCGGATTCCCTCGGAACACCAACTGGCCGCTGAATACGGTATCGGCCGGCCGACTGCCCGCCAGGCCACGGATGTTCTGGTCCGCAAGCGCGTGCTGGTCCGCAAAAGGGGTTCCGGAACCTTTGTGCTGGGTCGCACGGAGGAAGTGGATCTTTTCTCCCTGGCCGGTACCAGCGCCTCCTTTCAGGCCAAGGGCATCCGGGTGAACGCAACAATGCTGAAAAAAGTAACCCTGAAAAAAAAAGCCGGTGGAGGTTCGGAAAATCCGTTCAAGGGGCAGGCGGCTTATTTTTTTTCCCGGCTGCAGGCGGTAGAGGCGCAACCGGTCGTACTCGAAGACATCTGGCTCCACCCGGATCTTTTCCGGGGTATCGACCGGGTGTTCCAGGATAACATGTCCCTGTCGCAATTGGTGGACGAGCATTATTACATGCAGCCCGAGGGCGGCAAACAGAATTTTCGGATTATCTACCCGGACCGTACCAAAACCACAGCGCTGGCGCTTTTGGCCGGCCAACCGGTTCTGGAAGTCCAGCGGTTTATCCATTTTCCCCAGGCCCGGAACGCGATCTATTCCGAACTGCTGTGCCGGACCGACCAGTTCGTTTTTTCACAGACACTTGGAGGATTTTCCCATGCTTAAAAGAGGGTACTACGACCGGTTCGGCGGGGCCTTTCTGCCGGAAATTCTGGTGGCCACGTTCGATGAACTGGAAAGGGTATTTTACGAGGCCAAAAGCGATCCGGCCTTTTGGTACGAATATAAAGAAATCATGTCGACCTATTCCTGCCGGCCGACGCCGCTGACCTATTGCGACAACCTGACCCGGCATTTCGGGGGCGGTAAGATCTACATCAAGCGTGAAGATTTGAACCATACCGGAGCGCACAAGGCCAACAACGTCATTGGCCAGGGCCTGCTGACCCGCCGGATGGGCAAGACCCGGGTGATTGCGGAAACAGGTGCAGGGCAGCACGGGGTGGCCACAGCTACCATGGCCGCCCGCTTTGGTTTCGACTGCACCATCTACATGGGGGCTGTCGATGTTGAACGGCAGCGGCCCAACGTGTTCTGGATGGAACAACTCGGTGCTACGGTCGTGCCGGTTGAAGAAGGCACGCGGATATTGAAAGATGCTATCAACGAAGCCTTCCGGGATTGGGTCGGCAACATGGACACCACCCATTATGTCCTCGGGACGGCCTGCGGGCCGCATCCGTTCCCTGAGATGGTTGCCTGGTTTCAGTCCATCATCGGCCAGGAAGCCCGGGAACAGATCCTGGCCGCCGAAGGTTCATTGCCGGCCCGAATTTATGCCTGCGTGGGCGGCGGTTCCAACGCCATGGGCATCTTCAATGAATTTTTCGAAGACACTGGCGTGCAGCTGGTGGGCGTCGAGGCCGGGGGGCGGGGACTGAATACCCGCGAACATGCGGCCCGGCTGGCTTCTCAAGATGCCAGCATCGGAGTGGCCCAGGGGTATAAAACCTATTTTCTACAGGATGACGATGGGCAGATGATGGAAACGCATAGCGTGGCCGCCGGGCTGGACTATGTGGGTGTTTCACCCATCCTGGCCAGTCTCAGCGAGAGCGGTCGGGTTCGGTTCGAAGCGGCAACTGACCGGGACGTGGTCGCGGCGGTCTCGCTGACCATGCAGAAGGAGGGGCTCATCCCGGCCCTGGAATCGGCCCACGCTTTTGCCCGGGCTTTCCAGGAGGCGTCCGATCTGTCCGCGCAGGACAGCATCATCATCAACCAGTCCGGGCGCGGCGACAAAGACATATTTACCGTGGCCGATGCCCTTGAAGATTCCCAATGGAAAGAATTCATCATGGCCAAAGCGGAGGGGTACCATGCTTGAAGCGTATATTAAGGATCGACTGAAGGAAAAAGAAATTCTCCTGATGACCCATCTCGTCATCGGGTATCCGGACCTGGAAAGTTCATTTCGCATTATCGAGAAGATGGTGGCGGCTGGTGTGGATCTCATGGAATTGCAGATCCCCTTTTCCGAACCCATCGCGGACGGGCCGGTCATCCTGCATGCCAATCAGAAATCGCTGGCTGGTGGAACGACCGTCCGGCACTGTCTCGAATTTGCACAGCAAGCGGCGGCCGCTTTCGACATACCATTTCTGTTTATGAGTTATTACAACATATTATACAGGTATGGGGTGGCCCGGTTCGCCCAAGCGATGTCAGACTACGGATTAAAAGGCGCTATTGTACCGGATTTACCGCCGGAAGAGGGGGCCGACTACCTGGAAGCCATGGCTGCCAACCAGCTGGATCCGATATTGATATTTTCCCCAGCTACCTCGGATGAACGCATGCAGTACCTGGCTTCCCATGGCAAGGGCTGCATGTATTGTGTGGCGCGCAAAGGGGTTACCGGCGACAAGACTGCTTTTTCCGAGGAATTGGATCGCTACCTGGCCCGCTGCCGACGGGCGACCAACCTGCCGCTGGCTCTGGGTTTCGGGGTCAAAAGCAAGACTGATATCGACTTTTTAAGGGGCCGGGCCGATATTGCGGTCATCGGCACCCAAACTATCCGCCTGGTGGATGAAGACGGTATTGAGCGCGTAACCGGATTTATCGAGGAATTAAGATAGGTTCTATTGAAACCTGCCCTGCGATGAATACTCACGGTTCCAGACGCCAACCTATGGATCTCCAGTTGCGGCAAAGTTTGTATCCTGTCGATACCTGGCTCAACAAGGGTAAATTGCTGGGCCGAAATTCATAGACATTGAAAGTTTCTAAAGATTTTAGCTATAATACCGATATCCGAGTTGAAATGTTTGCGTAATAAGAGAGCGTGCGTATGGGGATTTCAGGAATCACAGTTTTGATTGTGGATGACGAGCCGGCCATCCGGGACAGCCTCCAGGATTTTCTCGAGGACTATGAATTCCGGGTAACTGCGGTCGAGAGTTCGGAAGCGGCTCTCGATGTACTGGTAAGAGAGCGCCATGATGTACTGATAGTGGATCTGAGACTCCCGGGAATCAGTGGTGAGACGCTGGTTTTCGAAGCCCACAAACTAGATCCCCGCATCAAGTTTATCATTCATACCGGATCAGTGGATTACCGGCTATCCGAGGAGTTGCGAGCGCTCGGCATCCGTCCGGGGCACATGTCACTGAAGCCCGTGACCGATTTGGAGGAGGTTGTGAATTTGATCACAGAGCTGGTCAATTCGGACGGGTAATCGAATTTAAATTGTAAAAAAGCCATAAACAGATTAAATTGACTCTCGGATATGAAAGTTAATTGCTAAAAGAATATCGATTCAGGCGGGCGCGCAAAACAAGGGAATGACTGTTTTATGACCAGGGACTTGCCAGCAAAGGTTCTGGTGGTAGATGATGAACCCGGTATAAGGGAAAGCCTTTCGGATTTTCTGGATGACTACGAATTCGATGTGTTCTCGGCTGAAAGCGCAGAGCAGGCCCTTAAAATCGTTGAATCTGAAGACCTGGATATTGCCATTGTCGATCTGCGCCTGCCCGGCATCAGTGGTGATACCATGATTTTAAAATCCCACGGTATGAAACCCCACATGAAATTTCTGATTCACACCGGTTCGGTCGATTACCGGCTGCCGAATGAATTGAAAGCGATCGGTATGGGGTCTGAAAACTTGTTTTTGAAACCCATTCCGGACCTAACGGTCATAATCGACGCTATAAACAAGATTCTCGGGCTCTGAGCTCCGGTTGCCTCCTGTCTGCCACATTGCCCTCGATACACCCGATAAAAGACTTAGATTCCCTATCGGAATACGGTTTTCAATGGTCTGCCAGACGACAGCCACGCATCACCAGACTTGCCTTTCACGGTTTCAATAAAAGCCTTAACCTTTTCCAGGTCCTTGCGGCCGGGAGCAGTTTCCACACCCGAACTCACATCCACGGCATCCGGCCGACCAATTTCCAGGGCTGCCCGGACATTCCTGTGATCCAGGCCACCGGCCAGGATCACAGGATGTTGCTGAAAAAGTGACGGTGGCAGCTGCCAATCCCATGCTTCGGCATTACCGCCCGGCAGGGTGCCCTGGCCGCACTCAACCAGCAGGGCAGCGGCTGCCGGGTAACCAGGGGCCCGGTCAAACCCAGGCGGCCGCTGCGCAAACAAGGCCTTGATCACCCGTAAACCGGCGCCGCTTAAGTTTGCAACCCTCTTTGGTGTTTCGCGGCCGTGGAGTTGGACGGTGCCAAAGCCGCACGTAGCTGCCAGGCGCAAGATGTCTGCAGACGGCATATCCACACAGACGGCCACCGGTGTGACATCGGACGGTAACTGGTGACAAATTTCCCGCGCCTGACGGGAAGTCAGGTGGCGGGGACTTTTGGGGAAAAAGACCAGGCCGATGGCATCTGCCCCCATCCGGGCGCAGGCCACAGCTTCTTCCGGCCGCGTCAGCCCGCAGATTTTAACCTGTGGCTGCTCTGCAGATATACCCAACGTTGAACCGTGTGTCGTCATCGCGCCTGCCCGCTTCTTAATTCCTGCAGCAACCGGGTCGGGTCAGCCGCCTGCACCAGGCTTTCGCCAATGAGAAAGCTGTGGATGCCGGCTGCCAGGTTGGCTTTGATATCGGCCGTGGTGCTGATGCCGCTGGCCGCTACCGGTATGCAGCCGGGGCCCAGCCGCGCCGCCAGACGCATGGCCGTTTGTGTGTCGGTTTGGAAGGATTTCAGGTTACGGTTGTTGATGCCGATGAGGCGGGCACCGACGGCCCGCGCAGTTTCTATCTCTGCCTCGGCATGGATTTCCAGCAGCACATCCATGTCGAGGGATTTGCTTAGCTGGTAGAGTGTTCGCAGCTGTCCGGCCGAAAGGATTCGTGCGATCAGTAATATGGCATCGGCACCGTGCGCCCGGGATTCATAAATCTGGTACGCGGAGAGGATGAAATCCTTGCGCAATACCGGGATATCAACCGCTGCTTTGGCTGCCACCATGTCATCCAGGCTGCCCCTAAAATACGGCGTGTCGGTCAAAACCGAAATAGCCGCGGCGCCGCCGGCGGTATAGGCCGCGGCGAGGGTCCCCGGGTCCAGGTCCGGACGGATGGGGCCCTTGGAGGGCGAGGCGCGTTTGACCTCGGCAATGATATTTACGGTCGATTGCTTCTCGCCGTTGAATTGTTCCAGGAAGGGCCGTGACGGGGAGGCCGCCGCCGCCCTGGCTTTAATTTCACTCAGTGGCAGCTTCTGCCGCGCTTTCTCGACATCGGCTATTTTACGGGCCACGATCTGGGTGAGAATGTCCTTGGCCATAGTGGTTAACCGTTTTCAGTGGTGAAAGTTGCCAGGCGGGCGAGCTTCTCCCGGGCAGCGCCGGAATCGATGGATTCGGCGGCCATCTCGATCCCGGCCGGGAAATCGGCCGCCTGGCCGGCACAGATCAGAGCGGCGGCTGCATTGAGGACAACCACATTGCGTTTGTCTCCCTTGGCACCTTCCAGGATGTCACGTGTAATGGCAGCATTGGCGGTACTATCACCGCCGGCCAGGGCAGCAGGCTCGGCCAGGCGGCCGAAAAATTGCTGGGGGCTCAGGTCAAAGGTTTTTACCAGGCCGTCCTTCAATTCCGATATGCGGGTGGAGGCACAAACGGAAATCTCGTCGAGGCCGTCGTGGCCGTGTACCACCATGGCTTGCCGGGCACCCAGGTGCGAAAGAGCCCGGGCGAACATCTCCGTGAGTTCCGGAGCGTAAACCCCCAGCAACTGACAGTTGGCTCCGGCCGGATTGGTCAACGGTCCGAGCATGTTGAAAATACTACGCAGGCCGATTTCGGTCCGCGCCCGGGCAGCATGGCGCATGGCACTGTGATATACCGGTGCGAAGAGGAAGCCGATACCGACTTCATGCAGGGCCTCTTCCACGATTTCCGGGGCAGTATCGATTTTGATCCCGAGAGCCTCGAGCAAATCCGCACTGCCGCACTGGCTGGAAACGGAACGGTTGCCGTGTTTGGCCACGATAACACCGCAGCCGGCCACCACAAAGGCGGTTGTGGTGGAGATGTTGAATGTCTGTGCACCGTCGCCGCCGGTACCGCAGGTATCCACGACGATGGCTCCCGGCGGCTGAATGCGCTGGGCCTTGCGCCGCATGGCTTTGGCCGCACCCGCCAATTCTGCGTAAGTCTCCCCCCTTGTAGCCAGGGCCGCCATCATCGCCCCGATCTGGGCGTCGGTTATATCACCCGAGAGAACGACGGCGATCATTTCCGTCATCTGTTCTTCATCCAGCTCTATTCCCGCGATGATCATTTTAAGGTATTCACGAAACATGATGGGTCTCCTTGTCAATTATTGCGCGCTCAAGGTTGAATTTAAAAAGTTACGCAGCAGCCGCTTACCCACCGGGGTCATGATCGATTCCGGGTGAAACTGAATGCCCTCGGTAGGGTGGCTGCGGTGACGAATGCCCATGATTTCGCCATCGTCGGATTCCGAGGTAATCTCCAGGCATTCCGGCAGGTCCTCCCGACTGATTGCCAGGCTGTGATAGCGCATGGCCTGAAACGGTTTGCGGATTCCTTTGTAAAGGGTCTGACCGTCGGCGGTGACCATTGACGTTTTGCCGTGCATCAGGGCCTGAGCGGAAACCACACGGCCGCCGAAGGCCTGACCGATGGTCTGGTGCCCCAGACAGACACCCAGGATGGGTACCCGGCCCGAAAAGGTTTGGACGGTCGCCAGGGAGATCCCGGCTGTATCGGGTCTGCCGGGACCCGGTGAAAGAACGATGCCGTTGGGTGCCAGTCTCTCCAGGTCGCTTATCGAGAGGGCGTCGTTGCGAACGACGTGGACCGGGTGCTCCATCTGTTCGATATATTGCACCAGGTTGTAGGTAAAGGAATCGTAGTTATCAATCATGACGATCATGGTGAACCTCACTTTAGCATTTCAAGTGCTTTCTGAATGGTCATGGCCTTGTTGACGGTTTCTTGGAGTTCTTTCTCCGGATCGCTGTCCGCCACAATGCCGGCCCCACTGCGGATGGTCAGTTTCCCGGATTCCACACAAGCGGTTCGGATCGTGATGGCCAGGTCCATGTTGCCACTGAAGGAGATATAGCCAACCGCGCCGCCATAAGGACCCCGGGGGGTGTTTTCCAGTTCCGCGATGATCTCCATCGCTCTTACCTTGGGTGCCCCGGACAGGGTTCCGGCCGGGAATGTGGCCCGGATCAGGTCCCAGGCGTCCATCTCCGGCTTCAAATCACAGGTAATATTGGAGACCAGGTGCATGACATGGGAATAGCGTTCCACAAACATCAAGTCAGTTACCTGGACGGTACCGGTATTGGCGATGCGGCCAAGATCATTGCGTCCCAGGTCGACCAGCATCAGGTGCTCGGCGCGTTCTTTTTCATCGGCCAGCAATTCATCGGCCAGCAGGCGGTCAGCCTTTTCCGACTCGCCGCGGGGGCGGGTGCCGGCAATGGGCCGTAGCGTGGCAATCTGGTTTTCCAGTCGCACCATGGTTTCCGGTGATGAGCCCACCAGGGCGGTGTCGGCCAGGTGCATGAAAAACAGATAGGGGGAAGGATTGATATAGCGTTGGGCCCGGTAAAGCATCCAGAGATCCTCTGGAGCCCGGCAGGTAAACGGCTGCGAAATCACGGTCTGGATAACATCCCCGGCCTGGATATAGTCTTTGACCCGGGTCACCATTTTCTTGAAGGTGTCCGGATCGATTTCAGCTGCCGGCATTCCATGGGTGCCACCGTTGACCTGGTCATCGTCGGGCAGGCCGGTTCGCATGGTTGCCGTCATGTGTTCAATTCGCTGGGAAGCTTCCTGGTAGGCAGCCGCGGCATCGCCCTGGTCCTCAATGAAAGCAATGGCCACGGCGGTCATGGTATACCGGATATTGTCGAAGATGATCAGTTCATCCGGGATGATGAAATGGGCTAACGCCTTGCTGTCCGGCAGCCGGTTGGGGATTTTTTCAAAGAAGCTCACCATTTCATAGGTCATGTATCCCACCAGGCCGCCCCAGAAGCGGGGCAGGCCGGGTACCCTGGCCGGTTCGAATCCGGTTGACAGCTCTTTTAAAATTTTCAGCGGATCGCCATGGTGGGGGATCTTTTGGACAGCCCCCCGGGACGCCACCTCGACGTGACTTTCAAAAACCCGGATATGACTGCGGGCCGAGGTGCCTAAAAAACTGTATCGCCCCCAACGCTCACCGCCCTCGACACTTTCCAGGAGGAATACCGGGCCGCTGCCGGTGTAGAATTTGCGCAGCAGTGATACCGGGGTGTCCGTGTCGGCCAGGATTTCGGCACACAGGGGCACCACATTGTGCCGGGTTGCCAGTGCTTCAAATTGTTCTTTTGCCGGGAATTGATTTAATTGCATATATCCTCTTGTCAGCCTGGTTAAGCGATAGGGCTATTTTTAAGATGCTTCTAATTAAAAGGGCCGCGGTTTCCCACGACCCAAAAAATAAAAAAGGACCGTGGCCTGTCTTGCCACGGTCCCGAAATTCTAATGTGTTTTATTCGAGCTTATAGTCCGCCGGCAGGACAGTTGACGCAGTTCTGCCACCACCACCAGCGAGTGTTTTGAATGTGCATTGCATTGTTGAAAAGCAGTTTCATAGTTTCCAATTCCTGTGTTGTCGCAACGTATAGTCAAACCCGGCGGACTGTCAAGTTTTTTCTGTGGCCTGCACCCCACCCGGACACAGGATGGCTTCGAGTTGGCGCAGGTTTCCCTTTTCGCCGACCGCGATGACGGTATCGCCCGGCTTGATCACATATTCAAATGAGGGGTTGAAAAGCATATCCCCGCTTTCCAGTTCGATGGCGATCAGAATCAGATTGAAGCGCTGACGGATGCCGGAGTCCTTCAACATGACATTGGCCAGCTCCGAATAGGGCAGCACCGGGATCTCTTCCATCTGAATCTCTTTGTGGCTGTGCTCGAAAGCCAGATCCAAAAAACTGGTGACCGTGGGGCTCATGATTTTTTGAGCCATGCGCAGGGCACCCATTTCGTAGGGGGACTCCACCGATGTGGCCCCGGCGGCCAGCAATTTCTTTTTAGCGGATTCCCGGCTGGCCCGAGCCATGATGGTCAGTTTCGGGGCCAGTTGCCGGGCGGTCAGCACCAGAAAGACGTTATCGGTGTCGGTGGCCAGGACTGAAATCAGACCTGTGGCTTTTTTCACACCCGCCTTCAGAAGGGTTTCTTCATCCGAGGCGTCCGCACAGAGATACAGGACTTTGTCTTCGTCCATTAGGGGAATCAGCTCCCGGTCCTGCTCCAGGACCACCACACCCACCGTACCGCGCCGGAGCTTGTTGCAGAGTACCCGGCCGATACGGCCGTAGCCGCAGACGATATAGTGATTGCTGAGATGACTTATTTTTCGGTCCACTATGCGCCTCCCCATTATGAGCCGTATCCGGCCTTCGACCATGAACTGCACCACTGCGGCAGCCACATATAGCGTTAGCCCGACTCCAAAAAATACAAGAAAAATCGTGAAAAGATGCCCCGCATCGCCCATGGGCTGCACTTCCATGAAGCCCACGGTGGAAATGGTAATCACTGTCATGTAAAGGGAGTCCAGAAAATCCCAGCCCTCTATCAGCATGTATCCCACGGTGCCGAGAACAATGATGATTACCGACAGGATAGTTGAAATGACAAGATGTTTCGAGGTTTCCATTTAAGCTGCTGCCAAGATGAATTTAAGTGCCCGATTCTCTGGAAGTCGGTTTAGAGCCATTATCTTCAAATTTCTCTAAAAAATCAAGGGATTTGAGTGGTTGACGAAAACAGGCGTATTTGTTAGAAACCAAAACGAAGTCCTATTTGCGGGGCTACCGGGATGGTTGCGTGGACCCGGGGGTGCCGCAACACGTCGAATGCAATAGCATGGGAGTATGGAAGCGGATTCTTTAAAATACCGCCGTCAGCGTGAAGCGATGGTTAGAAAGCAGATCGAGGCCCGGGGGGTCTCCGATTCGGCTGTCTTGGCCGCCATGCAAAAGGTGCAGCGGCATCTATTTGTCAGCGAAGCCCTGAGGGATCAGGCTTACGGCGATTATCCGCTGCCGATCGGTGACGGCCAGACCATATCCCAGCCCTATATCGTGGCCGAGATGACCCAGGCCTTGCAACTCAATCCGGATGACCGGGTACTCGAAATTGGTACCGGTTCCGGGTACCAGGCGGCGGTCATTGCTGAAATTGCCTTCCGGGTCTATACCATCGAGCGTATCCACTCCCTGTTTGTCAAAACCCGGGCGCTTTTTGACCGGTTGAAGTACCACAACATTGTCACCCGTTATTCGGACGGTACCACCGGCTGGTCCGATCAGGCCCCTTTCGATGCCATCATGGTTACGGCCGGCGCTCCGGATATTCCGCCTATTCTGTTACAACAGCTGGCGGTTGGCGGTCGGCTGGTGATGCCGGTGGGAGACCAACATGTGCAGGAGCTGATCAAGCTTTACCGCGACGCGGATGGGATTCACCAGACCAAGATGGGGGGGTGCCGGTTTGTCAAGTTGATCGGCGAGCACGGCTGGCACGAATGATTGTCCGACCACAGGCGGCATCTTTTGGCTCAGGGCGGCGTTCTCGCTTTCTGTCAATCCTCGACGTAGATGATCTACGCCTCCGGTTGACAGAAATGCTGCGGCCTTGCCCTGAACCAAAATCTACCGCCTGTGGCCGAACAATGCGTAGATATAATAATACAGCGTATTGTGGCCCGGGGAGGCGTTTGGCCGGCGTTCTCGCTTTCTGTCAATCCTCGACGTAGATGATCTACGCCTCCGGTTGACAGAAATGCTGCGGCCTTGCCCTGAACCAAAATCTACCGCCTGTGGCCAGGCGCCCTTTTATATGTAAAGCGATTTGCTTTGGGGGACAATAGCTGGGGTGCAACTCCTAATACCTGTGAATAATCTCCCCCTGTAAGGCTCTCGACGGTATCTCTTACAGAAAATTTCGTTTTTTTGTTTTAAGGAAAATGGATTTATATGGAAAATGAGAAGTTGACCTGGAAGCAGGCTTTTATGGTTAGTCCCGGACCGCGGACGGCGCGGGAGGCGGGGTTGCTGACCCTCAAAGGGCTCTGTATGGGGACGGCTGATATTATACCCGGGGTTTCCGGTGGGACCATGGCATTGATTACGGGTATTTACCAGCAACTGCTGCAGGCCATTCAATCGGCCGATACAAAGATGGCCGCCCTGCTGCTGAAGTTCGACTTTAAAGGCGCTCTGGCCAAGTTGCATGTGCGGTTTTTACTGGCCTTGTTTCTGGGGATCGGGGCCGCTATCATCAGCCTGGCCCGGCTGGTGAACTACCTGCTGCATACCCATCCGATCTTCATCTGGAGTCTTTTCTTCGGCCTCATCGCTGCCTCGGTGTTGGTGGTCAGCCGCTATGTTTCCCGCTGGTCACTGTCTACCGGCACCTGCTTTATCGCCGGCGGCCTGTTGGCCTGGCTGATCGTCAACGCGGTACCGGTTTCCACGCCGGAAACCGGCGGGTTTATCTTCTTTTCGGGACTGGTAGCAATTTGTGCCATGATTCTGCCGGGTATCAGCGGCGCATTTATTCTTCTGATCCTGGGCAAGTACGAATTTATAACCGGGTGCCTGAAAAACCCGTTCCTGGTCGACAATTTCATCACCATTCTGATCTTCTGCGCCGGCTGTCTGGTTGGTTTGACGGGTTTTGCACGGGTGCTGAATCTGCTGCTGGACCGGTATTATAATCTGACACTTGCGTTTCTCACCGGGCTGATGGCGGGATCTTTGCCCCGGATCTGGCCCTGGAAAGAGGTGGTTGAAACCAAGATCATCCGCGGCAAGGAGCATGTCATCCAGGTCCGCAATATGCTGCCGGATGCTATCGACGGTGCTTTTTTACTGGCCGTGGGATTGGCCGTGGTGGGCTTTGGGGTAGTCATCTGGCTGGAGCGCGTGGCTGCTGGGAGTCAGGCAAGGTCCGATGACTGAAGACTGCAGTCTGAAGGCGAAGGCTGCCAAAGCAGGGGTTCAGCCCTTCTGTTTCAGCACTCGTTTGTATAAAACCAATTCAACCTGCCGGGTTCAAAAAGGAATTTCTTCAGCCTTCAGTCTTTGACCTGACAGCCCGAAACCTGACCCTTAAGGTCAGGGTTCATTACTTCTTCAAGCCTATTTTTTCCATCAGCTTGCGGTTGACTGCCGCCGGCACCATATCGTCTATATCGCCGCCGAACTGGGCCGCTTCTTTGATGATGGACGAGCTTGTAAAGATCCAGCGCAGGCCGGTCATCAGGAAAACCGTTTGAATTTCCTTTTTCAACTTCCGGTTCATCAAGGCCAGCTGAAATTCATATTCAAAATCGGAGACGGCGCGCATGCCCCGTAAGATCGCATGGGCCTGGCGTTGTTCAGCGTAGTCAACCAACAGGCCGTCGTAGGAAGCCACTTCCACATTGATGCAATCATCTAGACAGATTTCCAGCAAATCGATCCTCTCCGCCAGGGAAAAAAGCGTCTGCTTCTGCGGATTATGCAAAATGGTGACGATGATTTTATCGAAGAGCTTGAGACCGCGCTTGATTATGTCCAGATGGCCGTTGGTGACCGGGTCGAAGGAACCGGGGTAGATGGCGATACGTTCCATGGCGCAACCTTTGGTTAAAGATTCATCGCGTGGTGCAGTGAGCCAATTATAAACCGCATAGATCCATAGAAGCTATCTCAAGGAAGGATCTTGATTCAAGGTCAAGGCGGCCGCGAATATCAAACCGGAGGAATACATCAGGTATTTCGAGAATAGCGCTATAGGTTGCGCCTACCGGATAGAAAACCGGTACTCCGTGCTGATATGAGCGCCCAACGCCGAGATTGGGCCAAAAGGCTTTTTTGAGATCGCTTCTATTTTGATGGCGTTCATACCATATATGTCAGAAACGAGACAAGGGTTTTCCCGTATTTGCGTTGATCCGCCATATCCAGAAAACCCCGATCCGCCGGAAGCCCTTCCCGGCGCGAATGTTCCACCACCAGCATGGCGCCTGGTATGACACTCCGGCTATGATGCAGGTTGTCCAGGGCCTTTTCGACCAACCCCCGTTCGTAAGGCGGATCCATAAAAACCAGGTCGTATACCGGCTCGGTAGTCTGGATACAATTCAGGTTGCGGGCGATATCCCATTTAATCATCCGAATGGATTTTTCCAGGGCCAGGCGGCTTATATTTTTTTCGATGATGCGGACAGCGTCGCGGCTGTTGTCGATACTGACTGCCGTCCGGGCTCCCCGGCTGACCGATTCGATGCCCAGGGCACCGGTGCCCGCAAACAGGTCCAGGACCGTGGCGGCGGCAACACGATCGGCGAGGATGTTGAAGAGTGCTTCCCTCACCCGGTCGGATGTGGGCCGGACGCGCCGGCCGCTGAGGGAAAACAGTTTGCGGCCACCCAATTTTCCACTAATGATGCGCATGGGTTTTGTAAGCTGTTTAGGCTATCGGCTGAAGGCTGTTAGGTTGACCGTTGTATCTACGCGTTTTTCCAAGTGTTAATGGTCAGTCGAAATAGAACCCATTTTCTACGGTGAGAAATAATAAAGGGGTCTCCCTAACGCCTAAAGGCCTACAACCTCTATGCCTGATTGTTATGAAGTACTCTTCAGCTTTTTATGCAGATAGCTGCGGGCCACACCTATGGCCTCGGCGGTCTTGGTGATGTTGTTGTCCTGCTCGCTGAGTTTGCTTTGGATAAAGGCTTTTTCAAAGGCTTTTTTGGCTTCCTTGAGATTTTCGATCGTGAATAGCTGGCCATGTTCCGACAGGCCGCTATCCACAGCCGGGGCTCCGCCCAGGCGGGGGAGGTCGGTTATATCGATCACCTCTTTCTCAACCATGATCATCAGGCGTTCAACGAGATTCTTAAGCTCCCTGACGTTTCCGGGCCAGGTGTAGCTGCACAACTTGTCCAGGGCCGCATTGGTGATCGTCTTTTCGCGCCCCATATTTTCATGGGCATTTTCCCGAATGAACGTTTCCACCAGAAGCGGAATGTCTTCCCGTCTATTTTTAAGGGAGCGTACGTTTATTGGGATCACGTTCAATCGGTAGTAGAGATCTTCACGAAAGGTGCCGTTTTGAATTTCGGTTTCCAGATTTTTATTGGTGGCCGCGATGATCCGGATGTCCACATTGATGGTTCGGGAGCCGCCGACACGCTGAAACTGCATCTCCTGGAGGACCCGCAAAATCTTGCCCTGGGTTTTCATGCTCATATCGCCGATCTCATCCAGAAACAACGTTCCTCCGTTGGCCAATTCGAATTTGCCACGCTTTTTGGTGGCGGCCCCATCGAAGGTGCCTTTTTCATGGCCGAAGAGTTCGCTTTCTATTAAATCTTCAGGGATGGAGGCACAATTGACGTCAATCAACGGCTTCTGGGCCCGGGAACTGAGCTGGTGGATGGTACGGGCAATTAGTTCCTTGCCGGTGCCGTTTTCACCGGTTATCAGGATCCAGGCATCTTTGGGGGCGGCAATGGATATCTCTTTTTTAAGCTCGGCAGTTGCCGGGCTGTTGCCGGTAATGGAGTTTTTTTCCAGGGTTTTCTTGCGCAGGTATTGATTTTCTTCTTCCAGCCGCCGGAAGTTGAGAGCATTGTTGATGGTGACGATCACCTTGTCGATCGACAGCGGCTTTTCGATAAAGTTGTAAGCTCCCAGATTGGTGGCCCGCACGGCTGTCTCGATCGTACCGTGTCCCGAGATAATGATGACCGGCAGGATGGGGTGCGATTTTTTTATTTCCTTCAGGGTTTCGATACCATCGATCCCCGGCATCCAGATATCGAGCAGAACCAGGTCGGGAGACTCGGCATCGATAATTTTAAGGGCTTCATAACCGTTGGAGGCGGAGATTACTTCAAATCCCTCATCCGTCAACAGGCCCCCCAGGGACTGTAGGATGGAAGTTTCGTCGTCTACGATTAAAATCGAGGGAAACATCTAACAAACTCCTTTTACATAATGTGTCTGCCAGGCGAGCTTGCCTTGCGGCCTGAGAAATAGCATGTTCGTCCTTCTCCGTCCACTAGTTGATGTCAACCGGCAACTCAATCACAAACTTCGCCCCATTGGGGTGATTGTCCTGCACCCGGATCCGGCCGTTATGATCCAGTACAATTGAGCTGACGATGGTTAAGCCAAGTCCCATGCCGGCCCGTTTGGTTGAAAAATTCGGTTCAAACAGCCGGGTTTTATCCTCATCGGAGATACCCGGTCCGTTGTCGGCCACCTCGATACGGACCATTTTCAATATCTCATCGTGCGACAGGTCGATGGTGATCCGGCCCTTTTCCTCCATGGCCGCCACGGCATTGTCAATGAGATTGATCATGGCCTGTTTGATCTGCTGGCGATCCAGGTTCAGGCTGGGAATATCCTCGCTGACCCTGAATTTGAACGACACATGGTCCAGGCCTTCGCGGTAGAGCGTGACCGTCTCCTCGATGATGCTGCCGATGTCACACAAGGTCGGATTGGTCGTCGGAAACTGGGCAAAGGCGGAGAACTCATTAACCAGGTTGCGGATAAGGTCCACGTGGTCGATAATCATCCGGGTGCACTCTTCGAAGACCGGGTCTTCTATCTGTTCGACATATTTGCGTTTCAGTCGTTGGGCGGACAGGGATATGGGCGTGAGCGGGTTTTTGACTTCATGGGCAATCCGACGAGCCACCTCGCGCCAGGTGGCCACTTTCTGGGCTCGTTCCTGCTCGGTGAGATCGTCAAACACCACCACCACGCCGATGTTGCGGTTTTCATCGTCCTTCAAAGCATTTACCGTTACCAGAAAGCTTTTGGTCTGGCCATTGACGGTCGCCTTGATGGCGCGGTCTACTGCATCTTGCGGTCCCTGGGTCAGAATGTCCATGATTTCCCGGGCCAGGTTGAGGTGCTGGTCGGTGAGTATATCGAAGAAGGGGCGGTTCAAGATCCGGGCGGCTTCGAGGGCCAGCATCCGTTCAGCCGATTTATTGATGGTGGTGATGACGCCTTCGGCATCCAGGGTCACCACCCCGGCGGATACGTTGCGCAGCACGATCGAGAGAAACTGCCGCTGCTCTTCAATTTCAACATTGCGGTCTTTCAACAGTTTGGCCGAATGTTCCAGCTGTTCCCGGCCCACCCGCAGGTCATGGGTCATTTTGTTAAAAGAGTCGACCAGGGAGCCGATTTCATCATCGGCCGCCATGTTGATGGAGAAACTGAGGTCGCCGTCGGCCACTTTGCGGGTTCCATCGGCCAGTTCCATGATGGGAATCGTAATGGTTTTGGCCAGATAAAAACCAAACCAGATCGCACAGAATACGACCAGCAGGGCGACAATGGAAAGAGAGATAAAATAGGAGATCTGGATGGGCTTTTTCAGCAATTTGATCTGCTGATATTCCTCGATCCCTCTGGATATGGATTGCAAATTCTCCGCGATGGCCGGAGGGATGAAGACCGAGATGGCCAGCAGCGCATCGGCCTTGGCCAGATCGCTCTTAAATGGAATCGTGCCGATCGTGCGTACAAACTCGCCGTTGGGCAGTGTTTCCGTGATGCTGCGGACGCCGTTGGGCATCATTTCCTTGCGCAGGTTGTCGGCTGAGATAGCGTTGAACGGCACCTCTTCAAGTTCTGGCGCGATGGCGTAGGTAATTCTCTTTGTGTTGGCGTCATACACTTCAATGGCGTCCAGGTTGAAAGCCCGCTGCACCACCTGGATATAGTTGTTCAGGGCCTTACGCTTTTTAGCGGCCAGCATTTTCTTGGTCTTGATCTGGTAAGCCGCCCGTTCAAGAAAAAACAGGTTGGTGTCTTCCGAACGGTTGTACAGACTGCGTCCCACGCGGATCGAGTTTTCCAGGGCCTGTTCGATGGGTACGTTAAACCAGAATTCCAGGCTGTTGGTGATAAAGTTAATGGAGAAAAAGAACAGCACCGTGGACGGCAGCAGGGTCAGGGCAACGAAGGCGATAACCAGCCGGGTTCGCAGCCGGGCACCCATCACTTTGCGGCGGCGGTCATAGAGCAGCTTCACCAAGTTGCGCAGCACGAGAAACAACAGCAGGATCAACAGCAGCAAGTTGATGTTTATGAGGATGAACATCAAGATGGTGTTGGAAATCGGCAGATCGGTGCCGAGATGTACGACCCGGCTTTCGACGAACGTCAGCAATGCCACCAGGGTGATGGCCACGACAATGATGATGGCTTCTCGTTTCCGGCGCCTGCGTTCCTCGGGGGAAAGTCTGGTCGTAGGCGTACTGTCGCTAAAGTTCTGGCTCATGTTCTGATCCGGCAAATCCGCTCACCGTCGCCTGTCAGTAAACAAAATAGATGGAGTACCAATCTGTTTCGAAATCCCAGAGAGACATAAAGAAAATCACATAATGCAGTTTTAACGGGAGGGTGCGTTTGCTGAGTTCGGCTTTGGCCTGAATCTGGTAAGCGGTCCCTTTCTGAAGTTCGGCCAGGGGAATCAGGGTTAGACTGTCGACCTCCGTCATCAGCTTTTTGGCTTCTGAAAAAGACTGAGTGATGTGCGGCTCCGCTTCCCAGGAGCGTTGGATCTGATATTTCTTCTTCAGATTGTCGTATTTGATGGTGTGGGTGATGGCGCGCTCGGCAATTTTTTTATCCAGCCACCAGTTCCGGTTGCGGTAAAGGTTGACAAAAAAGGAAAATGTAGCCGCCACTCCGCTTTTGATGGCGGTTTCCATTTCTTTTGTGAACGCACCTTCCACGGTTAGGTATACGAGCAGGTCATCGCGGGTATTGGTCACGATCACATCAGTCAAGCGCGCTTCCTGGGCGAAAACTGCCTGGCCGGTCAGCAGGGTCAGGACGAGCAGTAGGATGACGATTTTCCGGTTTGAACCAGCTGGCATAGGGTTACCCGGGTTAAGGTTTGGTGCTGTTCAAAATGGTTCAGATATACCGGATATTTAATGGAATTTAGCTTAAATGGCAAGTTGTTTCGGTTGGGTGGACCGGGTTTCGGGGGGTTGGGTTGTTTCGGTTGCCCAGCAGTCTTTCTTTTCGAAGAAGGTTTTCAAAAACTCGTGGTTAAAAGCGTGGCCGGACTTTTCAGCCACGACATGTCCCAGGATGGGCATACCGAGCAGTGAGAAATCACCGATGCAATCGAGAATTTTGTGGCGGACAAATTCGTCCGGGTATCTCAATCCGTCCGGGTTGACCACATCATCCTCATCGATGACCAGAACATTGTCCAGCGAACCGCCCTGGGCCAGGCCGTAATGCTTCATCAATTCGTACTCTTCCAGGAATCCAAAGGTGCGGGCCCGGGCGATCTGGGTTTCAAATGTTCCGTCGTTGACGTCCACCGTGCAGGTCTGGCGGCCGATAAGCGGATGGTCGTAGTCGATGGTGTAGGTGATTTTGTAGGTTGAATCGGGGTAGATCCCCACGAATTTGCCGTCCCGTTCCACTTCAATCGGCTCTTTTATGACAAAAAAGCAGCGTGCGCCGGACTGGTCCTCGGCGCCGGCGGAGCTGATGATTTCGGCAAACGGTCCACCGCTGCCGTCCATGATCGGCATTTCGTAGTTGTCCAGTTCGACCAGGGCATTGTCGATCCCCTGCCCGGTGAAGCAGGCCATGAGATGCTCTATGGTGGAGATGATAAAACCGTTGTACCCGATGACCGTGGCCAAGCTCGTGTCCACGACCATGTTAAAGCGGGCGGCAATGCCGGGGCTGTCCATCAGGTCGGTGCGAACAAATTGGATTCCGTGATTGACCGGGGCGGGCTTGATGGTTACCGTGACGGTCTTGCCAGAATGGACACCAATACCGTTGCAGGTCACTGACCGTGCCACGGTTCTCTGGTTGGTTTGCATGTACATGATTTTATATTTGATCCGCGACGAATTGGGCGTTGTTGTCACCCATATACCGTCCGATACTTTCCTTATAGTATTCCCGATGCACCCCGGGTGAGTCGGGTAAGGCCCTATATTAAACAAAAACAGGCAAATGTCAAATCAACACGCCATTTATCAGCGGTTTCCAGCCGGCTTGGATTTAATAAATTGCCTGCGTCCGGCCAATTTGATATGGTTACCGCACTGGTCGGCGGGTCATCCTGTTCCGGCCGGCAATTCGGCGGTAGCGCCCTCCTGCGCTTCAAACGGTCCTCACCGTACCCTTTCCCGCCTGAAAGCGGCATCTGAACCGCAATGATGCCAAGTTGCCCTTTGCAGCTTTAATCCAATTAAATTCATACAATTACAATAGGTTAGGCCCTGTGCTGCGACCACCCCACAGGGTCCGGCTTGTTGCGGAGAACAAATATGCTGGCAAAAGTGCTGAGCAGCGCCATCATCGGGATCGAGGCGGTGATGGTTGAGGTGGAAGTGGATATTGCTTCCGGTTTGCCGGCCTACACCACGGTGGGCCTGCCCGAGGCGGCTGTAAAGGAGAGCCGGGAGCGGGTCAAGGCAGCCATCAGCAACTCGGGATACACATTTCCGGATGACCGCATCACGGTGAATTTGGCCCCGGCCGATATCAAAAAGGAGGGTACGGGATTCGACCTGCCCATGGCCCTGGGTATTTTGACGGCCACCCGCCTGATTCCCCACGAGACGGTTGCCCGGTACCTGGTGATGGGTGAACTTTCCCTGGACGGCCGGGTGAAGCCGGTGCGAGGATCTTTGCCCATGGCCCTGGAAGCCGCTCGGCGGAAGCAGGCCGGGATCATCGTGCCCCGGGAAAACAGCAATGAAGCCGCCGTGGTCGACGGTGTTCAGGTCATCCCGGTGAGCACTTTTTCCCAGGTGGTGGAATTTTTACGGGGGATGATTGCCATCGAACCGGTGCGAACCGATGTGGCCGCAATGTTTGCTACCCGTGTCGTTTCCGGGGATGACTTCGCTGAGGTCATGGGCCAGGAACTGGTGAAAAGGGCTCTGGAGGTGGCGGCGGCCGGCGGTCACAATCTGCTGATGGTCGGCCCCCCGGGGTCGGGTAAAACCATGCTGGCGAGGCGTCTGTCCGGAATACTGCCACCCATGGCCCTGGCCGAGGCCATCGAGACTACCAAGGTTTATAGTGTGGTGGGGATGCTGCAAAAAAGTCAGGCTCTGGTAACCCGGCGGCCCTTTCGATCACCCCATCACACCATTTCCGATGCCGGACTCATCGGCGGCGGCCATATTCCCCGGCCCGGTGAGGTGAGCCTGGCCCACAACGGGGTTCTGTTCCTGGACGAACTGGCCGAGTACAAAAAACATGTTCTCGAAGTCCTGCGCCAGCCCCTGGAAGATAAAACCGTCACCATTTCCCGGGCCGCCTCCACCCTGACCTACCCGTCCAGCTTCATGCTGGTGGCCGCCATGAACCCTTGCCCCTGCGGATTCCTCAGCGATCCCAAACACGCCTGCCGGTGCACCGCCACCCAGATCCATCGCTATCGGTCGAAGATTTCCGGTCCGCTTTTGGACCGGATCGACATCCACATCGAGGTGCCGGCGGTGCCCTACCAGGACCTGATGGGCAAGGTCAAGGCCGAGCCTTCGGCAGCTATCCAAAAACGGGTCGCGGTCGCCCGCCGGATCCAGGCCCGCCGGTTTCACCGCGCCCGGATCTTTTGCAACGCCCAGATGGGCAGCCGGCATATCCGCACCCATTGCCTTGTCGATCCGGATTCGCGCCGGCTGCTGGAAACCGCAGTGGACAAACTCGGGCTGTCGGCTCGGGCCTATAACCGCATATTGAAGATCGCCCGGACCCTGGCGGATCTGGCCGGACAGGCCGACATCGGGACCGACCAGATTGCCGAGGCGATTCAGTACCGGACGCTGGACCGGGCCCAGTAGATGCCCAAGCCAGGGTCTGGTTGGAAACAGCATGTAACTTGCCAATTTAAATTTAAAATCCGCCACCGAGATCGGGTGGAGACCCGGGCGGTTCTGTAGGAGGCTCCGGCGCAGACGCGGCGATCTTTATGGCTTTACAGGCATATTTCCATGCTTTCTTGTAATGCTGGATGGCCTTGGCGAACTTTCCGGCATCTTTTTTTACATCGCCCGCTGCCAGGTTTTCATGGGCTTTAATGAGTTTCCTTTCAACCAACTCAAAATATTCGGGGTCCGTGACTACGATAGCTTCCGCCGTCGTACTCTTATTGACTGCCAGTCTGCGGTCGACACTTGTCAGCTTTTCCAGGCTTTCCTGCACAACCGTCCGGGCTTCGCTGCTGATCTGATTTTTTGTGCGGCCATTGTCCTCTTCATCATCGTCGTTATCAAGATTCGTTTTGCCCTTCAATAGCGTCATGAGTATCCTGACGGCCCGGCGTTCCTTATTGAAAACTCGGTGTCCCTGTCCACAAGCCAGGTTGTTAGCGTCTTTCCAAAAAGCGGGATTTAGGCTCTGGTCGATCGCCTGTATGGCTTTTCTAAACCGCTTGGATTCTGTGACGTACGCCGCAAGGTTGTTTCTGACATGTTCTTTGATCTCCCGCGGGTTGAAATACCGGCACACTTTTAGATCGTCGATGGTGGCATAACCCGGTGCTCCGTTCAGACGGACTTCAAAAATATGATTCTCTCCAACGGATATGCTCAAGGGTTCCCAGACAATGAATTCACCCGATGGGTCGGAAACCGCACCCCTTGCTTGAGCTATTATGGTTCCATTTTCATCGCTCCCCTGCAAGGTGATCATGACTTGGGAACTGTAATAGAAGCTGACAGCGGCGACCGGCTCCTCTAATATCAAGATAGCATGTGAATTGACCCAAACGGCGATCGTGGGAGGGGATGGTGAAGGCAATGGCGGATCTACCGAATTAATCGTGTGCCATGCCGGGAATCGGACGCCCAGTTCCGGTATGAGATGGTCGATATCCGGATTGATGTAGGCAAAGTCACCGGCACCTTCGAATGTGGTCAGGCGGCACTCCATTTCACTATCCCTGGTGACGATAACCTCGATGTCATCTGCTGAAAAAACCCTTCCCGGTAACCACGACAATACAATGAGGACAGTCAAGGTGAACAAAAAAATCATCTTGCTTTTCATGATGGTCCTCCTTCGTAGAAAAGTTGTATGGATATCATGATGAGACTGCCAGGTGCCGTATAACACGCAGGCTTAAAAACATTTGGCCATCCTGGCAAAGGCACAATCCGGGAAATCAATTGATCGCTGGCTGAAAATGACCTGTCTGGATGAATGCGAAAAGGTGGGAGTAGATTCTGCTGTTACGTGCGGCGGCGGATATCATCTCAGAAACAAGTATATTATTGATTTGTATAGCATAGATAAATGTAAAGTCAATTGCTACGCATTCATATAACGAAAGGTCAATCTAAGGGGCTCGGTTCTGGTTGCAAGTTGCAAAGTTCAGGTAAGAAATGACGGCTTGGGAGCTGGTCGAGAAGTTGAGATGTCGGCCCGGATCTTGGCCGACCTGGCTGGATGCAAGCCCATCGGCTGCGATCAGATAGCCTACAGTAAAATATAAAGGCGGCTCACCTGAGCCGCCCTTGCAGAGAGGGATATACGATGAAACCGGATAGCGCAGTACTGACTTGTGGGGGAACGCCGGAGGACCGATTTCGAGGCCAGGATCCACCATTGATATTTATGGAAAATGTGACCGGTATTAGTAAAAGATTAAATTGGTTGACAGAACTCGGGATCAACATTTAAGGGCTTATGTATCAGCATAGGTTTGAATGCCATTATATCCTGGTGTAAGCTAAACAATTTTATTCATACGTATTGTGGGGGACGCTCTGAATGGAAAAAAGAATCCTGATGGCTGTTGACGATTCGCGGCATTCCAAGAATGCCATTCGATATGCTGGGCAACTTTTCGCACTCGTGGACAACTTGCATTTCGACCTTTTTCATATCCAGCCCATGATATCCAGCTTCCTGCAGGAGGAGGCCCGTAAGGACGGCCAGGCCCGCAAGCAGCTCAACCGGTTGCTGCAGGCCAACGAGAAGGCTGCTATGGCATTGGTGGAAGCCCGCAGAGAAGAGATGGTGGGGCAGGGCATTCCGCCGGACATGATCAAATGCCTCACCCGCAAGCGTAACCTGGGATTTGCTAAAGACATCATCGAGTTCGCGCAGGAAAAGCGCTATGATGCCATTATGGCCGGCCGGCGGGGTTTGTCCCGCCTCGAGAAACTCTATACCGGCAGCGTGACCGCCAACATTCTTGAACAGTCCCGGGTTATTCCGGTCTGTCTGGTGAATGGCCCCGCGGCCGCCGGTGACATCCTGGTGGCCATCGACGGGTCCGAAGCCTGCCTGCGGGTAATCGACTATGTGGGTTTTATTCTCTCCAAAAGCGCGACCGCCCGCGTGACCCTGGTCCACGTAGCCGGTGCTTCCGGGAACAGGTCCGAGGGGAGCTTGGGAGAGGAACCGGATCAGGCGTTGGCGGAGATCATCGCGCGGGGTGAAAAGGCGTGTATGGATCTGTTCTACAGCCAGACCCGCGAGCATTTCGAGAAGGCCGGACTGCCGAAAGAGCGCGTGAAGCTGGAGATCGTCAAGGGCGGCCGCAAGGCCGGTAAGACTATTATGGCGTTCGCAGAAAAGAAGAAATCCGGCACAATTATCGTTGGTCGGAGAGGTATCGACAAAGCGTTTTTTATGGGCAGCGTATCGCGCTACCTGATTGACAAGGTAACCAGCGGGGCGTTGTGGATAGTGCCTTGAGAAAGGCGCTCTCGGCAGCTATCGCTGTCTGCCGTGGATATAGTAGATAGCGGCTGTGCAAAAACAAAGCACTACAAAAACGAGCAGACCACCCACCTGAAGCGTTCTCATAAAAAAGTGATCGATCTTCGTGTTGCCTTGTTCTAACGCATGGTCGAGCAGCCGTTTGCCTATAGCTTCCACGTTGGCCAGGGTTTCCTGCCGCTGTCGATCGATTTCCTTGAGCATGGCGATACGTTCGGCGGTGATGTCTGCCGACATGCCGGCTCTTTCGGTTTTAACATCATCCATCACGGCTATGCGTTCTTTTTCAAGCACCTCTAAGGTAGCCCGACGCTGGCTATCCAGGGCAGCCAGCGCGCGATCCAGGTCACGCGCCAGGGATTTTAGAATGATGGCCCGCTCGGATGAGATTTTCTGGGGGGCTGTTTCGGCCAGGGCTGTCAGGCGGTCGATATCCCGCGAGACGCGCATAAATTCAGAAAGGGCCTGGTCGATTTTTTCCGAAGCCGCCAGGCTTTCCAAAAGCAGCTCCGTCTGCCAGCGGGCCTGTTTGGGCAGGTAGTCGGCGTAGGTAGCCATCTGCTGAGAAAGATCGGCCACGCCTACCGCCACCGCTTCCACGATTTCAAACGTGCCCAGGTCCTGGCCGCCGATTTCGGCTGCCAACAATATAGTAACTGACGGACGGATGAAGTGCAGCGATTCAAGAGGATGTTCCTGGCTCCGGGCCTCGATTTTCTCCTCGGCGCCAGAGATATCGCCATCACCACTGATTTCCCGGGCCATGGATTCGATGATTGATTCCACTTTGTGGGCGCCCTTCACCGCCAGAGGATGCCACTTTCCCAGGGCATCCTTGCCGGCACCTTCCTCGAAAAAAAGTCGCATTTGCACCGACAGGACCCACAGGTCCAGAAAGGCCAGAAACGGGTCCGGCTGAAAAGCGGCCTGCTGGATGGCCGGGATACCGTTGATTTTCCATAACAGCGCGTTTTTGCGGATGCCCGGATCAACGGTGTCGGCCAGGATCATATCTGCATGGGCCTCAATGATGCCGGATAGGGGCTGGGCCGCATGCTGAGTTTTAAGGCGTAGCTCCGTCGAGGTGGTACGCAGCTTTTTCCCGGATTTGGTTTCAACCCGATCCAGCATGGTTTTGCGCGGTTGTGCCTGGCAGCCGAGGCCGGCCAGCAGTATGATACAGATAAAAAGGATGACTATATGAGACGATCTGCTCAGTCGGAACATGAAAACCTCAATCTGTTGGGGTGATCGGCGAGCTTGAACTGTCACGCTTCTTATTCAAATAACGACTGCCAGGTGCATTGTCAAGCCACTGTTATTTCAACCTATTGGTGTTTAGCGGTATCGGTGGCCCACAAAATGAGGTATTGTTTTGAGTTGAGGAACAATATTCGTGGTTCACATTTGCCGGAACAGGTGTTCATAAGAGCGGCTCACCGGGACGGTATCATTGATTCCGGGGAACCCGATCATCATCTGGTTGGTGAAAGAGCGTTTGATATTTTCGATCTTGTCGATGTTGACGATGGCGCTGCGGTGGATTCGCCAGAACGCATCGGGATCCAGTTCTTGTTCCAGCGCTTTTATGGGCGTTCTAATCAGAAATTCCGCGGCAACGGTCCTGACTGTGGTGTATTTGTCTTCTGCCTTAAAGTACAGTATTTCGGAGACCGGCACAAAACGCAATTCCGCCCCAACCTTGACCTTTATCAATCGCAGGTATTCCGGGGCATCCCGGTGCTCCAGCATCCGAATGACCTTGAGCAGGTCGCTTTGGACATCCGGCGTTTGAGTTTCCCGGGTGAACTGCTTTTGGAGGCGGCCGATGGTTTTCGTCAGCCGTTCTTCTGTGGCCGGTTTCAACACGTAGTCCACGGCTTCGTTTTCAAAGGCCTGTACGGCAAAATGATCATAGGCCGTGATAAAAACGATTTTGCAGGCGGGCGCCGCCTGCCGGGCCACTTCAAGCCCGGTCAGGCCGGGCATCTGGATGTCCAGGAACGCTATATCGGGCTTGGTGGTGTGAATCTGCTCCAGGGCTTCGGTGCCGTTGGCGGCCTGACCGCAGATGTCAAGTTCCGGCCAGAGGCGTGCCAGCAGGGCTACCAATCCCAATCTGATGTTTTCCTCGTCGTCGGCGATGATGGCTTTCAGATCAGGCATACCGGTACCTCGATGACGGCTTTCATCCCGGAAGGCTTGTTCTCTTTGAGCACCAGGGAGGCCAGCTCGCCATAAATGCTCTCCAGACGCTGGCTGACGTTGTTGAGACCGATGCCGGACTGGCTGGCATCCGCCTCCAAACCGAGGCCTGTGTCTGCGATTTCAACCCGCAGTAAATCGTCTTGAATGCAGCAGTCAATATCGATCCGGCCGCCATCCACCGCGGGTTCCAGTCCATACTTGATGCTGTTTTCGACCAGCGGTTGGATGATCAATGGCGGAAAGGAGACTTTGTCCGGGCCGGTTCGATCGGTGATGTTATATGCCAGCCGCGGTCCCATGCGAATCTTGAAGATTTCAAGATATTGCCGTACCAGGTCCAGCTCCTGGTCCAGGGTAATCATCTCCTGACGTGTTCGTTGCAGCGAAATTCGCAGGTATTCATTGAAATCGATCAGCATCTGTTTCGCTTTCTGTGCGTCGACTTCGAACAGGGCGATCACATTGGCCAGGGTATTGAACAGGAAATGGGGTTCGATCTGGGCCTGCAGGAGCTGCAGGGTGGTCATCGCGGCCGTTTTTTCCATTGTCAGTCGTTTAATCTTCTCCTGCTGGATTTTCTCGGCCGACTCCCGGATGATCTCCCGCGAGGCGAAGAAGTAGATGATGGGAACGCCGAAGACCATTCCGAAAATGAAAATATGGATAAACACTTCTCTTAGAAAAAGGCCCAGATCCATGCCGTACAGCAATGCCATCAAGCCCCAGCTCAGCAGGCCGCCGACGGTGATCCCACTCATCAGGCCCCCCACGATACCGGCGGCAACCCAGCCGCCGCCCTTGGCCTGGACAATCTGCAGGGCCGTCGTAACAAACAGGCAGATGCTGAGGCCGACAAATTGAGAGATGATGAACACTTCGATAAATTTATGGCTGCCCATCACCATATAGGCCAGAACCAGGGCTATCAAGGTGTTGAAGCCCGCGGTAATCAGCAATGATTTTAAAGTGGCCATTTTATTTTTCTGCATACTGGCGACCTTTCCAAGATGTATCCGGTTATTGCAGAGTACTAAATGCTTCCTGCCAAGGCAATGCCATTCATCCCACATATTTGTCGGTTCATCGCATTTGGCCCCAAACTCAGCACTGGCTTTCCAGCGGAAAAATGTCCGTCAATCCCCTGCGGCCCAACCGTCCCAACTCAATAAACTCCCAAAATACGGATCCCGAATAACCATTTATCCCGGAAATCCGGTCATTCATCGCACGGTTCGACAGCTGGTCCCAATAAGATTGCTGCGGACAACTTACGGGTTATAGGGTGGGGCCAACCGATACATAAACCGCAGGTTGGTCCTGCACGTAAGGAGGAAGAAAAAATGAAAAAGAAAGTTATTACCGTCATTGTGTTTTGGATGATCCTGGCTTGCGGTTGCCTCTACGCAACAGCCGGCGAGGCGGGCAGTCAAACGGCAAGCCTGGTCATTTGCATAGATGGTTTCGATTCGGATCAAGGTTCTGCGCGGGTCGCGCTGGTCAATTCAAAAGCCAATTTCAACGCTGCGATCCCTTACAAGGGCTTTATTTTCCCAATCAGGGACCAACGGGTCGTCGAAACCATTGTGGGGTTGCCTTACGGTGAATACGCCGTCAAGGTCTACCATGACGAAAACAACAACCAGCTACTGGACACGCGCATGTTCGAAATCCCGGCCGAACGGTATGGCTTTTCAAACAACGCCCGGGCCCCATTCGGCCCGCCCGGATTCGATGCTGCCGCTTTCAAGGTGAATTCACCGCAGAAGGAAATCATTATCACTGTCCAGTAGATATCTACCAAGGAGTGACACCATGCATACCAAAAATAGCGTATCGAGGCGCAAGTTTCTGCGAACCTTGCTCCTGGCATCCAGTGCTGCGGCTGTTGATTGGACTGGCTTCAAGACCCTGGCCAGCGCAATCCCCAATCGGAACCAGATTCCCATTGTGGTGGTCGGGGCCGGTTTGGGCGGGCTGGTGGCCGGGGCCTACCTTTCCAAGTACGGCTTCGACGTGACCGTAATAGAGCAGCACGCCATCCCGGGCGGATATGCCACCTCGTTCGAACGGGAGGATTTCACCTTCGATGTGTCTTTGCACGCCACGGTGGCCGAGCACGCCATGCCGCAGATGATCCTGTCGGATCTGGGAATATGGAAAGAATTGCCCGTGGCGTATACACCCGAACTGAGGCGTATCATCACGCCGGGATTTGATGTGACCCTGCCGGCCAAAAATCCAGAGGGCGTCAAGCAGGTCCTGGCGGACAAATTCCCCCATGAAAGAACGGGCATCTACAATTTTTATGCGGAAATGGAACAGGTGATTGCAGAGCTGTGGCGCAAAAAGCGTTTCAAAAAATCCATGATGGCCGAACTGGAAAGCCTGACCCTGGAAGCGTGGATGAGCCGCCATGTGCAGAATCCAGACGTGAAATACTGCCTGTCTATATTCTGCGGGTACTATGGATTGCCGCCGGAGAAACTCAACGCCCTTTTTTACGCCATCGCCACCGGTGAATATCTGGTGCATGGCGGCCAGTACTTCAAGACACGCTCACAGGATTTGAGTAATACCCTGGCCAATGCTGTCGAATCTAACGGCGGCCGTATTCATTATGATACTCGGGTGGATCAGATCCTTTTTGACTCAACCGCCACGGTGGAGGCGGTTCGAGATCAGCATGGCACCCGGTACCCGGCCCGCGCGGTCATCGCCAATTGCAGTGTACCGGCCCTGGTTGACAAAATGGTACCCGCCGATCTAATGCCGACGGACTACCGGAAAGAAGTCTCGCAGCGCCATGCATCGCTATCCAGTTTTATAGTTTGGCTCGGTCTGGATAAGAATATTTCCGGGATCCGGGATTATGAAATTGATATCCACTCTGAAAATGGGCGCTATCACGACCGGCAGTCTGCCCAAGAGGACCTGGCCCGGGCCGATATCACGGTTACCATCTATGACAATCTGTTTGCCGATTATTCGGCTCCGGGCAAAACGACTATGTCCATCATGGGTCTGGCAGAGTTCGATTCCTGGAAAGTGTATGCCCGGGACTACTTCGACGGGAATAAGGCCGCCTATAACCTTGAGAAGAAACGCATTGCCGCGCATTTCATCAGGCGGGTTGAGAAAGCCCTGCTGCCGGGATTACGCGATATGATCGCGGTTAAGGAAATTGGTACGCCCCTGACGAATCTGTACTACACCCGTAACCCGGGCGGTGCGATTTACGGTTTTGACCGGGACATGCCCCACCTGAAGGCCCGGACGCCCTTGCCGGGGCTGTATCTCGCCAGCGCCTGGTCCCACGGCGGTGGATACACACCGGTAATGATGGCCGGTCGGGAAGCCGCGGGCCTGGCATTGAAGGATATGCTCACGTAAGGATGTTCTATGGGTATGGCGACTGCAGGTCGGAAAGGCTGCCGCGGCTATTTGCGCCGGGCCGGGCCGTGCGGTCATCAGCAGGTAAATAGATAGAAGTGGTGATAGCAGAATGCTTCCGGATCGACACCATAGGTGAGTTCCGAATCACCCATGAATCGCCCGATCAGCGCCTGGGATGCCGCGGGGTAATCATCGCGTTGCTCTTCCTGTTTCTTGCAATCCATGCAGATCGGCTGGCTGTCAAAGGTTGAGAATATGCGCGGTTCAGTGGCACCCATTTTTTTTTCGCAAACCGGGCAATGGGTCATGCAGGTGATGTGGTCTTTCCAGTCCTGGGTCATCTCGGGCCCCCTTATTTCAGAAGAAGAATTTATTTTGAGATAGCCTCTAAGAAAATGGTAAGGCACTGCCAATCACAAGTCAATAAAACGACGTCTAATCGTTCATCAGAAAATAACTCACCTGCGCCACGGCCACCCGGTTTTCGTCGGTGTCGAATATGTCCACGGCCACCGGGCAGAGCGTCCGGCCCAGCTTGATTACCCGGGCCCGGGCGATGGCATCGGTGAGGCAGGGGGCCAGGAAACGAATGTTCATATCCGTGGTGGTCAATTTGGCATCCGCCCCGGCCTGGGTCAAAATGGCGTAGCAGGCCGTGGTGTCGGCCAGGGTCATCAGCAGGCCGCCGTGAAAGGATTCAAAAACACCGTCGTAATCCAGCTTTCGAGGCAGTCGCGTTTCGCAGAAGCCTTCCGCTATGGAAAGCACCTTTATCTGCAGGGTTTCCATAATGGGAATGGCATAGATTCTCTTCAGGAGCGCTGCTTCAGGATCCGCTGACAGGGCCATACGCCTATTTCCTTATATTGAATGATGTCGCGTTATTCAGGGTTCAGGCAGGTTGTCGCTTCCGGACCCTTCCAGATCAGGTGACTTGATTTCTTCAAACATGGCCGCCGGTGCGCGACAGATGGGGCACTGGTATGGCGGCTGGTCGCCGTCATGGATATAACCGCAGATGGTGCATCGCCATCTTTTCAAGAAAGCCTCCTCATGATTGCGGGTTTCCTGTCTAAGGGAATAGCAGATTGACATTGCCCTCGTCAATCGATCATCGCGCAGTTTGAGCGTCGCGCCCAGATATGCTATCAGTTCCCCATGGGAGGAGCGTATGAACGACTACCGCAATAAGAGTTATTGGCTTGAGGCCCTGCCGGAACCCATTCAGCCCAATACCGCGCTGAAAGGCAGCCAGACCGCGGACGTGGTGATTATGGGGGGCGGGTACACAGGGCTGTCAACTGGATACCACCTGAAAAAACTCAACCCGAGCCTAGATGTGCGTCTGCTTGAGGCGGATGTTTGCGGCTATGGAGCATCAGGGCGAAACGGCGGCTTTTCAATGACCCTCTTCGGATTGACCAAGGGGATTACCGCCTTGCGGTTCAACGATGAAAAAGCTCGCGCAGCCCAGATCTACATGGAAGGGGCCGTTGACTACCTGCACGAGTTTATTTCTGCGCACGAGATTGATTGTGACTATGAGCAATCCGGCTACCTGCTGGTGGGCACCAGCCCGGCCCAGGTAAGACGAGTCGAGCACGATTTCAAAATTCTGGAACGGTGGGGATTAGGCGGGGTGGAGCGCTGGGACCGGCAAAGACTGGCCACGGAGTTCAATACCGACTATTACAAGCTGGGCTGGTACGAACCGCGCTGCGGCACCCTCAATCCCGCCAAGCTGGCCCGGGAGTTCAAACGGGTGGCGGAAGATGAAGGCGCTGTTATCTACGAACAATCGCCGGTTACCTCGTTTTCAAAAGACAGCTCAGGGGAGTTCCTGGTGGAGACGGCGAAGGGCTCTATCCGAGCTGACTACCTGGTAATCGCTACCAATGCCTACTCCGTCCTTTTTCCGCAACTGTGGGCCATGCAAAAACCGGCGTTCACCCACATCGTCCTGACCGAACCCTTAAGTCCGGATCAACTGAAGAGCATTGGCTGGGGCTGCCGGACCGGCGTGGAGGATGCCCGCGACCTGATCCATTATTACCGGCTCACCCATGACAACCGGATTGCCATGGGGGGCGGCGATGTTTCGGTCGGATATGGGGCCGATCTGGACAAAGACCTCAATGAAAAGGTATTCCGTCATCTGGAGAGACACATAACCGAGATATTTCCACAGCTCGAGGGGGTCGGCATTACCCACCGCTGGGGTGGCCCGGTTTCGGTGACTCTGGATATGGCCCCGGTCATCGGCTATCTCGGTGAGGACAAAAAAACCCTGTTTTCAATGGGTTGTATAGGGCACGGGGATCCATGACAACCACCAACGGCCGGGCCATGGCGGAATTGATCTGCGGCCGACCGTCACAGCGGACCGAGCTGTTTTTTATCGGCCGTAAAGTGATTCCCTGGCCGCCGGAACCCTTGACGCATGGCCTCCTACATGCCATTCGTGGGTTTATGAAGTTGGAAGATCACCTCATTTATAAATAACGGAGCCAACAATTATGTATTCCCAAAAAGCCAGTGTATCCTCGGGTGTCAGCCAGTTTGACAACTTGCTCGGCGGTCTTCTCATCGGCGACAATGTGATCTGGTACGACGATGCCGGCAGCCTGGCCTCCCTGTTTTGCCTGAACTTCATCCGGGAGTCCAAGGAGCAGCGCAAGGCGATCATTTACGTGAGTTTTGATCGCTCACCGAAGACCGTGATCGAGGAGTTGGGTCCCCTGGCCGAGAACCAGCAATTGACCCTGCTGGACTGTTTTACCTACGGCAAAGGTGATGGATCCGAGGTCTTCAGCCGATTCTATGAAAAAGACGACAGTCATCAGCCCTGCACTCTATTAAAAATGGAAGAGCCTTCCAATCCAGCCCTGGTCATGGATGCCATTTACAACCTGCACCAGACCCTGGAAGGAGATGTGCGCCTGGTTTTTGAAAGCCTGACCGGGATGCAGGAGTTGTGGGGCGGTGAAGAGAAGATCCTCAAGTTCTACTCCCGTTCCTGTCCGCGCCTGTATGAACTGGATACCATCGCCTACTGGGTCATCGAAAAAGGCGCCCATTCGAACCGGCTGCGGGCCAGTATCAACCACATAGCCCAGGTGGCCGTTGAGCTGAATCTCAACCGAGGGAAATCCTCTTTGACCATCCTCAAAGCGGACAAGCGCAATCCGGGGATCCTGGACAAACCCCAGGGCTACTGGACCAGCGGCCTGGATGCCAATTTCGAGAGTGCCGCCGGAACTGCCCGGCGCAGCGATCTGGGGCTGCGGATGAAGGACCTGCGCAAGAAAAAGGGGATGTCTCAAAAAGAGCTGGCCGGCCTCGTGGGCGTCACCCCCAGCACCATCTCACAGATAGAGAGCAGTACCATCTATCCCTCGATCCCGGCCCTGTTTAAAATTGGCGAGGTTCTCGGAGTCGAAATCAGTGCCTTCTTTCAGAGCCTGGCCGGATCTGAAAAACCGGTATTTTCCGGTGACGGGGTGGCCGTGAATTTCCCGGACCTGCCCAAGGGCAGCATCCAGGGCTGGCAGCCGTCACCTCTGGATTTCGAGGGCAAGGCTGAACCTTTTCTGTTGGAAATCGAACCAAACAAAAAGTTGCCGACCCACTTTTTTGCCCACAAGGGTGAGGAATTGGGCTACCTGCTGGAAGGCGAGCTGAAGACAGTTATAAATAACAATGTCTACACGCTGAAAGCTGGCGAGACCATTTACTTGAAGGCGGATAGCCCGGCGGAGTGGACCAACACTGGTTCGGATACGGTGCGGTTACTGTGGATTAAAATAAAATAAACATTTGTAATAGATTTTCGTTCTAAGTGACACGTTATGATTATATTCTGTTGAAACTGGAACTATATTAAGTATTTCTGTATTCATAATTATTATATGTAGCCTAAAGGACACTCCAATATAGCAAAATCATTCCTCGGTTGATAAAAACCATCTTCAACCAAACATTATTGGCAACTAGACGTAATAAGGTCTGATTTTTCTATTGATTAAGGTGGGTTATCTACCACTTTCCTGTTTCATTTTTCCCCTCTTGTCAAGTTAAAAATAGCCAGCTCCCTCCTGCGCAGTGTTCAAAAGGCGACGCATGGCCTTGAAGTAATCTCTCTGGACCTTGGGATTGCTCACTTTACAGTAGCGTTGGGTGGTCTTGATGC
>Ga0209428_1000075_pt1 | contig 32914 bp, 15 predicted proteins | sample OlaalgELextract1_2_FD_187377 | JGI IMG/M metagenome (GOLD analysis project Ga0209428, IMG submission 187377) | Olavius algarvensis symbiont microbial communities from Tuscany, Italy - Type G ELBA extract 1 (SPAdes) (version 2) | ecosystem: Host-associated > Annelida > Digestive system >...
AAATCGCGATTTTGAAACCAAAACTGTATATATATGTTGCATTTTTACACCGAAAAGACTGTGTACGATAGTTCCATGCAGGCTGCCAATACAAAAAGTCTCCGAATGTTTCGTTTTCTGTCGTAATGGCTCGTTTTGTACATATACTATTACCGACCTAACCCTCTCCTCGTCATCGCGTGGTCGTCAAGGACTGTAGCGTCGCTCCAGTATGACCACGCCGGATGGCCGCTCTCATGGATATACTCGGTCTCCTTAACGTCTATTGATTCTCCCAATACGTACGGGAGGGATTTCTAAAAGTTCGTAGCCTCACACAGTTAAACATGACATAATATGACGGCGTACATTTTGTCATTTATCAACATCTGCTGCAACTGATATGCACTTGCTCTAGTATTTCGTCGTAGCATGGATTCCGTTGTATAGAAAAACGATTTTTTCTTCCTGGTTTTTAGATCAGCCATTTGCAAGGTATATAACGTCATCATAGTGTCCTCATCCTTAGTAAATTTTCTTTCTCTTAAGAATTTCTTCAGTTTAGGGAACAAACGGAAGTCATGCGGTGCTAAATCTGGTAAATATTGTGAGAACGCTGCAGTTCGAATCCGTTATTTCTAATAGTTGCCAGTGCTCGCGGTGACATGTGTGCAGGTGCTTTGCTACGTTATATTGCTGAAACATCCCACGGATCAACTTCCCTCGTCTCTTACATTTATGTGTAGTGTGAACTTTTCCGATTAGATCTGCGTATTCGGATCCTGTGATTGTCTATTATGTTCCAGATAGTTAGGCCTACACCAGCACAACTCCTTCATAGCATCCCAAAGTACGGTAACCATAACAATGCGAGCAGATGAAACGACGCGAAACTTCGTTGCAGGCTGAGATCAACTTGCACGTTTCCAGGCCATACTTTGTATTTTACTTTCATTCGTAGTCATAATGATGAAGGAAACCCTTAGTCCCATGCACTGTCAGGAATCGCAAAATAAAGTTGTCTCGATTTTTGCCGCGCGATACTATGCATAAGCGCGACCTATGCCGTCATGCGGTGTCTATGTGTCTGTCTCTGTGTCTGTCACGTTCGTGGATCATGTCAAAACAAACATATCTTCAAATTTTTTTACCATCGGGTAGCCACACCATTCTCATTTTTTTATACCAAACGGGGTGGCGATATTTCGACGGGAACCCCCCTAACGTCGTCGTCGTGGTCGTCATCGCGTAGTCGTCGAGGACCGTAGCGTCGCTCCAGTGTGGCCACGCCGGATGGCTGCTCGCCATAGGTCAGCAGGTGGGCGCTGATGGTCCTGACGGAGTTGGTCGATCCAGCGGTTGCGAGGACGACCAGAGCTCCGGACCCAATCGCGATCAGGTCGTCTACCGACTGATGCCTCGACCTGTAGTCTCAGTGCTTGGTGAGTTGGAATGCTGGGTGACAATCTCGCCACGTGCCAAAGGATGGCTTCACGTCGTCTCCTGATGCTCTCCATCACTGGGCGCAGGCCTGTACGCGCAGCGACCTCGTCATTGCGAACGTGATCCTGCCCGCGGACTCGGAGAATTTGCCGTTGACACTAACGGGGACGTCGAATGCAGGTGGGGTAGCCAGAAATCACGATTCTGAGCCTATATCTGGCTTGACTGCCTGTGTTAATGCTGCAACAGGCAGGTGTTGTCAACGCGGTCGCCGGCGGAGCACGGCCAGCATGTGGTAAGTTATGACACATCGTTGGCAGTCAGTGGCGGTATTGATTGCCGGAGAAGACAACGAAATATTTATGACAAGAAACCTCAACGTTACGCCAAAGATAACAGAACAGCGCATTTAACTGCACGCAGTGAGAAATCTGTAGCCTATACGTAACTAACAATAAAATACTCTACTCGACGTTTTGTACTGTTGAAGCTAACTACTGACAGACACAAAGCATCGCGCGGCCTCTTTGCGAAAACAGAGCCACGTGTTGTTGAACTGATCTGATAAATGTGTTGATGCATTAATGCGATCTGTCTTGTGAACTTCGGACATATTAGCGGTACCCGACTCGCAGATATATTTTTCGTCTTCAAAATCTCGTTACGAATCGCTTGTTCACTGCATGTAGAGATTCCAACAGACTGAGCAATGAAACTCAGACAGATCACTCAATTGAACTTAGTTCACTTTTTCTACAGTTTCTTCGTTGTCAGAAGTTGACGGTCATCCACAGCGACTCGTAATCATTTAAACTCAACATGTGACTTTGTAACAGTAGAATAAGAAGTAGCATACTGTCTGCTTCGTCTCTTACAAATGTATTGCAGTGTCATTCTCTTTAAACAAAATATTTGATATAGCTCACGCTTTGCGTTTTTTCATGTTAGCGTCGTTATGCAGTTTACCATATAAAGAATGTGAGGTTAGTCGTGTCCGAGCTATGCTACTAATGGGTGTGACTGTGGCCTATATTTTTTTACTACTACTAGGCCTACTATTCTGCTACTTGTCTATCTACCGCTAAATTCACTTAAGCAACACCAAGACAGTGATGTGAAATGTGTTTGATGATTAATAACTTAGTGCAAATGGCAAATTAAACAGTAAAGATAAAATCAGATAGCAATAGTCCATTTACAATATACGGTACACAGCTCGCTTCACCAACACTGTTACACGCTCCTTACGGTGAAATCAAAATCACCTATAAACAATAATACTCAACGTACCTTTGACGGTAAGTACTCGGCAGACCTCTGCCCACGATAACAATATAGTCTGTTAACTCGGCAATAAAATGCCTACGTGCCGTACCGGGCACCACTCAACTCACAGCGATAGCACAAACAAGAGGCATTTTTTCCACAATATTGCACATGTCAGCATCACCAGACAAGCACACATCCAAACTAACCAACAGCGCCTCTGTTCTCTGACCTGCACTGAACCCACTCAACACAACACTGCCCATCGCATTCTCACCACACCAATCGAACAAACGTGTACTGACTACTGGTATCTGACATCCAGAGTCATTTAGTGCATTACACTCAACACCAGCAACATTCACTTTCACATACTGCAACGGATAGATACGGATTTGCGGTGGTACATTAGTGGATGTGACAGACTCAACCACAGGTTGGTCCGCAAATGCCCATTTATCCTCTACTTCATCCACTTTAGGCTCATTGTGAGGAGCCTCACACTGCGTGCCCACATTTTTAGACGGAACGTCCATCGTAGTACAAAAGTTAACTTGGACCTTCCCAGGGTTGCCCCTATTACTACCCCGGTAACTACCACGACCTCCGCGTCTACGAAGACAATTTCTAGCAATGTGGCCTGCTGCATTACACGCATAACATCGAAGTAAGCCCCCGCCTCTGCCATGCAAAGCACGAAAAGGTACTCTACCACCAGTTGCCCCAGACATCTGTGAATCAACATTCACCATGGTGGTATTTGCTTTAGCAAATCTGTGATCCACAGGTTTGGATGAGCCCAAACTCGGTCGATTATTCAAATGTATATCAGCTAATGTGGCCACCTTATCAGGTCGAAACCAATCTTCCCCTTCGAGTGACAGAACATAATTAAGCTGCCCTCCCGTGAGGCATGTCTTTAACTTGTCACTCACCAACAGATCACACACTCCCTCAAAATCATCGACATTTCTACTCCGAAGGTAGTACATTAACAAATTACGCAAGCGAGCCGCGAACAACACATAAGTCTCGTCATTCGCTTTTACTGCAGAGTCAAATCGATTTTTATATTCGCGAGGAGTAAGTTTATACTCAGCAAGCAAAAACCTTTTGACTTCATCATACTTTTCCAAATCCTCAGCTGTCATTCGCACAATAATACTTTTAGCTCGAGATGACAGCTTCGGTATGAGCAATTTAGCTCTGAGATCGTCCGGCACCTGGTAAATTTGATAAAGCTTTTCGATCGTATCGAAAAATTGAGGAAGTTCCGAAATCTCAGACGGCATAGACGGCAAAACATGACGGAGCGTGTCCCCGAAGTGTTTCGTGCGACGGCACACTTGTAGGCATTTACACGTACTAGCAACCTGTATAAAAATTTGTCCGCCAGGGAACGTCTGGGGAAATCAGGAGCTCCCACTTTTTATTTTGGGACCCCCTTCATATCTCCGAAACTAATCGAGCTAGAAAGTTGAAATTTGGTACGCTGGCACTCATTTGCAGGTACTATGGCAACATAAAAATTTGACCTCTAGGGGGCGTCTGGGGAGATCAGCAGCGCCCACGTTTTATTTTGGGACCCCCTCTATATCTCCGTAACTAATAGAGCAAGGAACTTGAAATTTGGGACACTTGTAGGCATTTACGCGTACTAGCGCACGGTATAAAAATTTGTCCGCTAGAGGGCGTCTGTGGAAATCAGGAGCTCCCATTTTTTATTTTCGGACCCCCCTCATATCTCCGAAACTAATCGAGCTAGAAAGTTGAAATTTGGTATGGTGGCAGGCATTTGCAGGTACTATGGCTAAATATAAAATTTGACCGCTAGGGGGTGTCTGGGGAGACCAGCAGCGCCCACTTTTTATTCTTGGACCCCCTCCATATCTGCGTAACTAATGGAGCTAGGAACTTGAAATTTGGCACACTTGTACGCATTTACGCGTACTAGCGCCCGGTATAAAAATTTGTCCATTAGGGGGCGTCTGGGAAAATCAGGAGTTCCCATTTTTTATTTTGCCCCCCATACCTCCGAAACTAATCGAGCTAGAAAGTTGAAATTTGGTACGCTGGCACTCATTTGCAGGTACTATGGCAACATAAAAATTTGACCGCTAGGGGGCGTCTGGGGAGATCAGCAGCGCCCACGTTTTATTTTGGGACCCCCTCCATATCTCCGTAACTAATGGAGCAAGGAACTTGAAATTTGGGACACTTGTAGGCATTTACGCGTACTAGCGCACGGTATAAAAATGTGTGCGCTAGAGGGCGTCTGTGGAAATCAGGAGCTCCCACTTTTTATTTTCGGACCCCCCTCAATCCCTCATATCTCCGAAACTAATCGAGCTAGAAAGTTGAAATTTGGTATGGTGGCAGGCATTTGCAGGTACTATGGCGACATATAAAAATTTGACCGCTAGGGGGGTGTCTGGGGAGATCACCAGCGCCCACTTTTTATTCTGGGACCCCCTCTATATCTCCGTAACTAATGGAGCTAGGAACTTGAAATTTGGCACACTTGTAGGCATTTACGCGTACTATAGCGCCCGGTATAAAAATTTGTCCGCTAGGGGGCGTCTGGGGAAATCAGGAGCTCCCACTTTTTATTTCGGGACCCCCTCATATCTCCGAAATCAATCGAGCTAGAAAGTTGAAATTTGGTATGCTGGTAGGCATTTGCAGGTACTATGGCGACATATAAAAATTTGACCGCTAGGGGGGTGTCTGGGGAGATCAGCAGCGCCCACTTTTTATTCTGGGACCCCCTCCATATCTGCGTAACTAATGGAGCTAGGAACTTGAAATTTGGCACACTTGTACGCATTTACGCGTACTAGCGCCCGGTATAAAAATTTGTCCAGTAGGGGCGTCTGGGGAAATCAGGAGCTCCCACTTTTTTATTTTGCCCCCATATCTCCGAAACTAATCGAGCTAGAAAGTTTAAATTTGGTATGCTGGCAGGCATTTGCAGGTAGCCTACTATGGCTACATATAAAGTAATAAAACATCAAAAATTAATGTTGAAAACTTCCATAAAAGTTTAACTACAGTTGTAAGGGCTCAGATGACACCACTAAAACAGCAAATATCACCGATACCATTTTACCGTATTGGTAATTAAAGATGTTTTGTCTGTAATAGAGAGGGCAAACCTCCGCCGACGCCAAAATTTGAAACAAAAGTAATCCGGATTCGAATTTGGACTTTCGGATTAATCTGTATCCGGATGTCCGTCAAAATTGTGGATACACTCGTCGAGGCGTCATTCATTTCGCCAAGTTTGGTTCAAACCGGCTGTTGATTGTATGAGAACTGAGAAAACAGAGAAATGCTAACAAATGTCGGAAAATCGCCTATTCCTCAGTGGTGAAGAAAATGAAAAACCAGAATCCACGCGCAGATCCGGATCACCACCAAAAGTCAACCACTTCTAGAGGGTCATTTCTTGCCCGTGCCTGCCAAGTTTGGTCGACGTCCGTTTCCGCGTTCGTCAGTTATCCTGTTTACAGCATGACAGAACGAATGAAAGAATGACAGAGAACGATCACATAACATCCTCCTTATTGACGGAAGTTATAATAATAATAATATGCTATATAGGCCTAGTGACACAGTGAAGATTGACAGACAGGGCATATTTAATTAGCAAGATACAGAACGTCTGATCTGACCGATTTTCAAAACGCCGTCGCTTGTAAGTGTAAGTATCGAAAATGGTATCAGTGATATTTGCTGTTTTAGTGGTGTCATCTGAGCCCTTACAACTGTAGTTAAACTTCCATGGAAGTTTTTAACATTAATCTTATTATGAGTAAAGCACAGAAAATAAAGCTTTACGATTATTCAGCAAACAGAAAGCTCAGCTATCGCAGAGGGACCGCGCGACGCTTCGTGTCATTGAATATTTTGCTAAGTCACTCAAGTTCATTCGAAATGATAATGTTGACTATTGTGTGTGAAGTCCTTCTTCTATTAAAACTATGTGTCTTTTACCGTTTCTGATATGTTCAACGTCAAAGAATGGAATGACCTGGAAACCGGGGATAGTAGTCGTTCAATTCATTGAAAATGGCGCCGTTCGATAGATCATATATATACGACTTTCTATTGGTCCGATTGTAAGTATAGCTCTACGCCGTATCATTCTCGAGTTATTTGAATAACCGTGACCTTGAAATCTGGTTATAGGTCACTGAATTTTAAGGTCATTCAAATTGGTCCCATTCGGAAGCCTGGGTCCAGTTTCCCGTTCGCCTTCCATAGTAGGCTAACTATGGCCGTATCTTTAACTGTTTATGACATATTCAGTGTCAAAGAATAGCGTGACCATGAAATCGGATTGGGGGTTGTTCAAGGTCACTGAAAATGGCGCCGTTCGATGGATCATATATACAACTTTTTATTGGTCCGCTGTAAATATGGCTCTATCTTGTACCGTTTTTTGTTATTTGACGTTGAATAAAATAATGACCTTGAAATCTAAGTTAGAAGTCACTCATACCATTCGAAAGCATTGGTACGGTTTCCTATTCGCCTTCCATAGTATCTATGGCTCTATCTTGCATCATTTCCGAGATAGAGCGAGATATTGGTGAGATTTATACATCGTTGAGTAGTCGAGTAGTTCGAGTTGTTCGAGTATTTCGAGTAGTCAAAATAACTCGAACAATAATGAAACTACTCAAACACAGTCGAGCAGTTTGGCGATAGCTTAGGCCTAACTACTCGAATATGGTCGAGTAGTTAGGCCTAAGCTGAAAAAGCCAACTTGTGAAACTATTCGAAGATGGTCGAGTAGTCATTTAGGCCTTACTACTCAAGCGAGTTCTCAACAACGAACTTCACGTGCTCCAGCCGCTGCTGCCTGACAAGACCAACAGCTGTTATAAACTACGCCCGCGCAAACACGACAAGCAATTAATACGTAAATCTGCTCATCTTAATGACTCTTTATTCATTGTGAAAATGTTGCACAAAGACTCGTATTAACTTTCTTGTTCTTTTACGAGACTTTTAGGACAACTGTATGTCGCTGTTTACATGTTTTATGCCTCTGTTTAGTTGCGGTTTGTCAACTCTTTTTATACGAATATATGGATATGGACTCGAAGACGGCGTAGTGGTTAATACTCGAAGATGGTCGAGTAGTTAGGTCTAAGCTAAAAAAAAGCCAACTTGTGAAACAACTCGAATATGGTCGAGTAGTTATGCCTAACTACTCGAATATGGTCGAGTAGTTAGGCCTAAGCTGAAAAAAGCCAACTTGTGAAACTAATCGAAGATGGTCGAGTAGTTATTTAGGCCTAACTACTTGAAGATGGTCAAGTAGTTAGGCCTAAGCTATTGCCAAACTACTCGATGGTGTTTGAGTAGTTTCGTCATTGTTAGAGTTGTTTTGACTACTCGAACTACTCGAACAACTCGAACTACTCGACTACTCAACTACTCGACGGTCTGTAATCCTCGATATTGGTCGAAAATCGTGACTTTTTCATACCGTCTTGATATGACGGCCCCTTTATGGGGTCCCAGGCGGATTATGGCCATCCCGTTTGGTACGGGAAAACTATAATGGTGGGGCTACCCGATGGTGAACAAACTTTGAGGATATGGATTCCATTTAGATAGAATACCGGCGTGTGACAGACAGACGTACGAACGGACAGACGGTCAGCTTGCCACGGCAAAGTAAGTAAGTAAGTAAGTAAGTCTTAAATTTATATAGCGTATTACGCAACGCATCTAATGCGCTAAGTGTCCAAGTGCTATGCATACGCGTCCGCGTATGTCCGCATATATCCGCGCTATGCATACGCGTCGCGCGGTAAAAACTCTGTTAGCGACGCAAATTATTCAGTGCGCCAAAAAAAATTCGGCGGCGGCGACTGCTGACGATCTCGGACTACTGGGCGTTGCGTCGAATTTTTTTCCGGCGGCGGCGCATACCGTTTTCAGCTGGCTGCGGTTGCTGTGGATTCGGCGGCTAGTGCGATCTGGTTCATATTTGGCAAGACAAAACTACAGTCCCGATGCTACGATTTAACAGACGATGATAGTTACAATTAGGGCCTAACTAAAATAGCCTAAATGAAGTATGTAGTATAGGCCTAGGCCTATACGTGGAAATGAGTAGTTCTGTTCTCAATGACTTTGAGTTACCCCGAGGTTCCTACTTGCACTTTTCATGACAAAGGCCTGTCCCACGGTCTGAACATGCATGCGCGGTTTTAAGATTCTCAGTGTGTAGACAAGAAGCTCAGCTGTCACAGAGACCGCGCGACACTTCGTGTCATTGATTATTTCGCTAAAAGTCACTCAAGATTATTCGAAATGTCACTATTGAGTAAGGAGTAGGCCTAAGTCAATTAGTATCCCATTGAAACTATCGTACCGTTTCTGAGATATACAGCGTTAAATAATGGTGTAACCTTGAAAGCACGGGTAAAAGTCGTTCAAGGTCGCTGAATATGTAATTATAGCTCTATCTTACACCATTTTCGAGTTATTTAACGTTAAATAATATCGCGACCTTGACATCTGGGTTAAGGATCACTCAATGTCATTGAAAATGGTACCATTCTAAAGCCTTCCTATTCGTCTTCTATAGCAACTATGGCCGTAGGCCTATCTTTACCCGTCTGAGATAGTCAGCGTTAAAGAATGGCGTGACTTTGAAAACTGGGTTAGGGTTGTTTCAGGGGGCGCTGGGCGGGGGGTCCAGGGGTCCGGACCCCCAGCGGCGACCAGGACGACCTACATACGAGATTCGTGCAAATCCGAAGAGTTTTGGGGGGGTTGAGAGTAGCCGGTTTCACCGTTTTGTCCACTCGTCCATTTTGAGATAAAAACCGGCAAAAGCAGTCACATGTCGTCAGGTTATTAGCTGTAAAATGAAAATAATTGTACATTTTAATATTTTCAAGGACGCACGCGGCACACTCACGCTGTCAAGTTTCAGAAGAATAGCAATGTTTGGAAAAGATGACGTGTGATCTAGTGCTGCAACTGCTCACTTTGGACGCTTTTCCATTGGCATTTCTTCCACTTTCTGCACCATAGTTAAAATTCCGTTTTGATTATATTGGTGGGGTTAGTGAAAAGCTCAGAGTAGACAGCAATGCCTTCTTCCAACTTCCAACTTCTTCCACTGTTTGTCAATATATTCTCCAATGAAATATGGCACAGAGCATGACGCTTGAACCAAAACGAAGATTAAAACTAATGCAATTTTTACGTGTGAAAACAAACATGACAAACATAAAAATTGTTATAGGGATTTGGAGTGGCTTTGGCCACCCTGGCCACTCCCTGGCTTCGCCCCTGTCATACACCTGTGTTTACTGCAGCAACGCGGCTGTACTTCAGCCAGCGCACGTACGCACTGCAGCCGCTTCTGCTGCCGCACCGCCCGGCCAGTGAGCTGTTCAGTGGGCCTCGCGTATAGCCCAGCCATGGTTTACTCACTGCAGCTGAAGCGCCAATTTCGAGTTTCACTGAATGAACACTCTGTGACTCGCATCGACTAGCATTAACATAACCATGGCCATATGTATGCTATTAATTTAAGCGCCTTTATAGTGACTAACGCCATGTTACGGCGCCTTACAACTTGACATTTTATTAGGCCTATTATTATTATACAGATATCCATGGCATAACTGACTGGTGCGACCATGTGGTTCGAATGAGCAATGAGCGTCTATCCAAGCGAGCGGCTACTGTAAACATACATGTAGTGAACTTAAAGAATGGGAGAGATCCGCCGGTCATGGTCAGCGCAATAAAAGCGCTATAAAGACAAAGTCTCACTACGTAGCTTCAGCATAGACGCTGAAGACTAGGGGGTAGGGGGTGAGTGAGTAGTTTCTTAACGACACATTAGCACAAAAGGCTATTTAATGCCATTCAAGGTTTGTACAGAGGATAAGAAGTGAGAATAATTTATAAGAAGGTGAAACCTATGAATGTAAGATCAAGGCTATTAAGACGCTGTTCGAAGACTGGGAAACCATAGCTAATGATAGCAACGAATGTCCAATGCTGATAGTGAAAGGTGCTGACGTGAGATCGCATAGCCGTCGCAGAAGACAAACGCAGACTGAGACTCTGTCCTTGAGTCACATAGCGAAATATTGACTCAAGGTCACTCGAAATGACACACTTGAGTAGGCCGTGTGTACGTCATTATTATTCTGTCTTCACGACATGAAAGTGACATCCCTCCGCTACCTGGACGCCAAGTTTCATCATCCTAGTCTGGGGCATCACCCCCTAATAGGGGCAAAAGTATTTGCCTGCCTCCAGAACTCTCGTTATTATTAAAACGGCGAAGCGTAAATAAATTCACGCATAGGTATTCTATGTTATGGACGCTTATCATGTATACAATAAATACCAACGGACGGTTGGCTATCCCAGCACTTGCTGGGCTTCTTGTCTGTATCTCGTACCGGTACCGTTTAGCGTCAAATAGTGGCGTTCAAGGTCGTTAAAAATAACGTTGTCCGTCTGTCTGTTCGCTCGTCCGTCACACGCTGGTGTTGTATCGATACAGCTAAACGTATCATCAAACTTTTTTCATCACCTGGTAGACTCACAATCCCAGTTTTTCCACGCCGTTAGTGACCCGGAGCGTCGAATGCAAATGGGGTATTAATTGCTACTTTCTACCAATATTTCAATTATCTGTGAAATGGTACAAGATATGGCCATAAATTACTCTGGAAAGCCAACAGGAACTCAATCGTTCTATCGAATGGTGCCATTTCAAATGACCTCGAATGATCCCTAACACAGATTTCGAGGGCCCGCCATTATTCGACGTTGAATATCTCATAAACGGTACAAGATAGAGACATAGTTACACTGAAATACTAGGAACTTACACACGGATATTCAACGATTTAATTTCGAATGATCTTGAGCGACCTTGCATGAGTGACAGTAAGATTTTCAACGACACGAAGCAGAGAGACTGCGCAATGCTTCGTGCCATTAAATATTTCACTGTCACTCAAGGTCCTTCGAAATGACACCGTTGAGTAGACTATAAGGGTGTGTACGCGAACGCAATATACGAACATATACTGTGTGTATCCATATGCCAGTCTAGACTGGCCAGACGCATAATGTTCTCAAGCTGTCCGTTCGTCTGTCCGTCCGTCTGTTCGTTCGTTCCTTCGTCCGTTGCCAACTTGTGAACGCTATAGGCCTACTTCGAAAAAGAATGAACCGATTTCAATGCAAATTTGCATAAATCTCCCCGGGGGGAAAGGACATGATCGGTTGACATCGGCTTCATGAGGTCAAACGTCAAGGTCACAGGAGGCCGAAGTTATGGTTGGAAGCCTGGCGGAGAAACCATTCTCGATCCCTTCAAACATACACTATACAGTGAGCGACGGAAATGCTGCCTTTGGAAAGGCGATATTGCACGTAGTTTCAACTGCATCCCCAGCGTTCGTCGTATATGCATCTTGCTGACGGTCAGCTGTGTGTATTGTACTTGGCAGTCGAACGGTTCACAGCACACGATAAAGCCAGACATTGACCGAGAATCGCGACTTTTGCCTATACCTCACTTGCATTCGACGGCCGCGTTAAAGGGGGAGGGGTGATTCCAGCCGGAATATTGCCATAACGTTTGGTATGGAAAACCTAGAATGATGGCTACCGGATGGTGAAAAATTGTAGGATACGTTTGTTCGTTTCGACAGAATACACGAACGTGGCGGACGGACAGATGGACGGACAGAGACAACGCGACGGCATAGCCCGCGCTTATGCAGAGCATCGCGCGGCAAAAATGGTGCCTGAAAAACGTATTGTCCGGGAAACGTCTTGTCCGCGAAACGTATGTCCGGGAATCGTCTTGTCCGAGAATCGTCTGTAAGTGACTGTCCGGGAAACGACCACGTACCCTTTTGTAGTAGTACTTTTAACAAGAGCTTAGCTGTCGCAAACAGATCACGCGTCAGCTGCGCACACAATACGTCCAGGGCATAAATAGTAACCCGTGACCTTGATTGCTTGAATAGGCCAAGGGTCACTCAAGGTCATTGGAAAGGGAACCAGTGGATAGATCATATACGACTTACCTTAAATCCAGTTATTTGACGTTGCATATTATCGTTACCTTGAAATCAGGGTACGTAGGTCACTCAAGGTCGTTGAAAACTGATACCATTAGAAAGCTTGGGCACTGTTTCCTGTCCCTATCTAACTGTGGCCGTATATAGCCGTTTGTGATATATCCAGCGTCAAAGAATAACGTGACCTTGGAAACTAGGTTATGGGGGTCGTTCAACTTAAGGTCATTGAAAATGCCGCCGTTCGATAGACCATATACGACTTTCTATTGGTCGGCCATTGTAACAGTTGTATCTTGTACCGTTTTCGAGTTATTTGTATCGTTTGCGAGATAGCGACTTATTTGTCGAAAATCGCAAAATTATTATATCACACCTGCATTTAGCGCCAACGCATGGGGCAACCACGTCGGAATTTCGCCAATATGTTTGATACCCATAAAACTAGAATGATTGCGATACCGTGTGGTGAAGAATCTATGACAATATGTTATGCCATATCCATAGAATACCGGAATGCAACGGACGGACAGACACACAGACAGACGGATTACAGAATTGTTATCAATATCGTGCGTCAGTGTGCTAACGCGCGATAACAAGAAGCTCAGCTGTCGCAGAGAGACCGCGCGACGCTTCGTGTCATTTACTATTTTGGGTCACTCAAGGTGATTGAAAATGGCGTGTGTAAGTCCCTACTACACTGTGTTCCAAATAAACATGTGACCACATTTTTGATGATAAGTTGAACTAGAAGTGTCCGTCTACAAAAATTTTTGGTACACATATTACTAAGAGGTCATTGACAGGTATTTTTAGTTCTCCACCTCACCTATTTAGTGTAGCTACTTTACCTTGGGAAACTGTTTAGACCTAAATATCATGAATTTAGCATTAAATTGCTGATTTTTTTTCAATGCTGCAATAATATGATGTTAAATGCAACACTGTCACCATATTATTTTACTTACTTATTATTCAACTTATGGTTTATAAGAGAATAATAACAAGATTTATTGCAGATGGTAAGGTTGTTTATTAGTGAGTGAGACGGGAGATGCGATTGGCTTCAGACAACAGCTGAGCACGACGTCGTGTAAAGCATTTGAGCTGGAGATCACCTTGAATTATCCTGTACACACTTTAACAGAGAATGGCAGTTTCATACGAAATCTCACGGGCTGATAGGTGCTTTTTTGGCTTGTCCACCTGACTCAGCACAAGGTCCTCCACTGCTACGCGACGAACGCGGTCTTCCACTGCCTGGTTACCAGATTGCGGATTCTCTCCAGCAGACTGTCGATGCTTCCAAGTTTCCAACTCTTGTCTGCCAATTCATTCAACAGTCCTTGTGCATCATACTGCTTTGACAGATAGAGATTTGTAATCAGAATCGCATGTTCCTGTGAAATTTTCATGATTTCATTTTTACTGATATTTAGGTCTTGACAGTTTCCCAAAGTAAAGTAGGTGCACAAAATAGGTGAGGTTGGAAAATAAAAATATCTGTCGACGGCCTACACTCTTGGTAATAAGTGTGCCAAAAATTGTTGTAAACGGACAATTCCAGTTTAACTTATCGTCGAAGACGTGCATGGTCACATGTTTTTTTGGAACACAGTGTAGTATTTCATTGAAACTAAGTCTGTATCTCGTACCGTTTCTGGTGTGACCTTGAAACTCGGAGTAGCGGTCTTTAAAGGTCATTGGAAATGGCGTCGTTCGATAGACCATATACGACTTTTTATTATTATTATTATTATTATAAACGAATATTATTATAGTGGCATATAGCCAAAGGCTGCAAGACCACTGAAAAGTATAAATAAATGTAAGTACAGTAGGAGTGAGTGTGGGTAACAGTCAAGTGCCGGCGTAACTCCTGGCGAACAAATGTCTCTTCAGCTGCCGTCTGGTCTGCTATTGTATATATAGCTCTATCTGGTACTGATTTTGAGCTACTGGACGTTGAAAAATATCGTGACCTAGAAATCTGGATTAGAGGTCACTGAAGGTAACTCAAACTGATACCATTCATGCGGTTTCCTATTTGCCTTCCATAGTAACTATGGCCGTATCTTTAACAGTTTATGACATCTGGTATTCAGCGTCAAAGTATAGCGTGACCTTGAAAACTGGGTGAAGCGTTGGCGATTTTTTTACCAATATCTGGCTTTATCTCGGAAATGATGCAAGTTAGAGCCACAGTTACTATAGAAGGCGAATATGAAACCGTAGCCAAGCTTTCAAACTGTGCATGCCATGTCCATGACAATTAGTTACCCCTAAAAAACCTATATTTCAAGGTCACAACATTCCTCAACGCCAAATAACTCGAAAATGGTACAAGATATACTTACGATGGCAGACCAACAGTAAGTCGCGTAATGATCTATCGAACGGCGCCGTATTTAGCGACTTTGAACGACCCACCCCCGACTTCAAGTCGTGCCATTATTTGATGCTGAATATCTCCGAAACGGTACGAGATACAGATATAGCATAAACGGAATACTACTAGGGTCTTAAACACGCCCTACTCTAGGGTGTCATTTCAAATAACCGTGAGTGATCTAGAGTGACTTAGCGAAATATTTAATGACATGAAGCGTCGCGCTGTCTCTCTGCGATAGCCGAGCTTCTTGTTCATACCCCGTTAGGATGTTTCAGTGCAACATAGTGTTTGGTACGGAAAAACTAGGAAAACAAGAAGCTTAGCTGTCGCATAGTTTGAGGATATGTTTCGTCAGAATACTGGCGTATGACAGACAGACAGACATCAGACAGACGGATGGACAGATGGACAGACAGACATGTTGCCACAGCATAGTCCGCGCTATGCATAAGCGTTGCGCGGTAAAAACTAGAATATGGTATACGCGATAGTTTATGGTCATCCGAAGTTGGCGCATTTTTTTGCGATAAGCAGTGTAATTAGTGAAAAATTGAGCATTGTGTTTCACAAGGTATAGTGGCAACATATGTGCGGTGAGGTGGAAAATTTTACCACCAGACAACTTTTATGATCGTTAACAGACAGCTTGCTAAAAATTATTAAAATCGACTGAACTGGGTCGTAGTTATAGTCCGCCAAAGTTGGCGCGTTTTTTTGAACCACAGTGTACAAAGCTTATACAAAAACAATGCCAAAATCATCCAAAAATTCACGATCAGACCAAGGTGGCGGTTGAACCATCGCCCCTGAATACGCCATTGAAGTCATCGCTGCACGGAGCTGGTGATTGTCACGCCTGAATGCATTTCGCATGCAGGCGACCGCCACGTCAGCCTGCTAGTATGCAGATTGCAGAGATGCTGACTGCTGATAGCCGTAGTTACTATGGTTACACACAACTCCGCACACCAAATGCATGTAGGCCAACGTTGTACTCAATAGGTCTAAGCCCGTAAGCTGAATTTCTGTCATTCATAAACTGAATAATAGCCTATGACTTGAAATCAGTAGGCCTATCCACGAGGCAATGCAATACAGACAGGACTTGCAATCCCTTGAAAAGTTGAAATCTTATAAAATTTTGTGTTTTTGATGGTTTCTAGAGGTCCATCCTTTAGCCAAATTTAAACATTATAGGTACATAAATATGGGCTTACTATAAACTACCCTCTAAGGGGCGAATCCAATTGAGCGATTTAAAAAAAAACAAAATTTGGCATGGGGAGGGAGTCCCAGGTCCGCACCCTGGTGCCAATACCGTTCTTGCTTTAGAAATGTGGGCTTATATATATTATATATTTATTATGAAATCGTACACAAGGTACACAATAAAAAGAAAATGAAAAAAAAGACAAGGAAAAAATAAAAACACAAAATAAAAACATTTAAAACTACACTAATCTACTACATCAGAATACAGTTAAGCAGTGCACAACGCATCAATCATAGTCTGAATGTCTGTGTCAGCAAAGTCTTTACTTACTGAAAATGACCCTGATACTACCCGCGAAATCGCATAGTTATAGGTATGGAAAAGTTGCGATTTTCGAAAACTGTCAAGCTTTATCTGGAAAATGACGTAAGATAGGACCATAGTTACTATAAAATGCGAATGGGAAACCGTATCAAGATTTCGACAATTATCATTTCGTATCACCTTGAGTGATCTTGAGTGACTTAGCAAAATATTCAGTGACAGCTTGTTTTCACACCTACTGCTCATCAAAAACAAGCGTGGTGACCTATCCGACGTTAATATGTATCGTGGTAGCCTATGCCTCTATCTTGCATCGTTTAGAAGTTATATACTTCAAAGATAGCTGTATTAACGTCGCCACAAGTGCAACATATTTGAAAGTATGGCGGATTCCCCTGTGGGCTTACAGGCGCCAAAATCGGTAATTAGGGCCTACCGGCCGGTATTGTTTTAGTCAGTGGTTCAAAATGTTTTTTTTTCGCCTCGCAGGGGCGACACCCTCAGGGGCAACTCGTTTGCAGTATTTTTTAACGAAATTCTCAGCGTTTGTATGCGTCTTATAGGTAGCTATTAAGTTTTTAGCTTGGTCGCTTTCGAGGAACAAACAACCAAGTTATAAGCATTTTCCCTCAGTGGAAGCATTTTTCCCACAAATTTTCGCCTCACCGCATGAAAATGCGTATAGCTTGCTTGATTGTCCCAGGGCCGGCGCTAACTTTTCGTCAGTGAAGGTGCTGAGCAAAGAGGTGCTGACCAAAGAATCTTAAGTCCCGGTAAACCAACCAATTTAAGGCGGCAAATCTAGGATTTACGAAGTAGGGAGTCCAAGTCAGGTGTAAAGCGAGGCGCCGTATACGCGCGGAGATCGAGGCGTCGAAAGGGGAGAGAAAGGGAAGGGATGTCCCCTTCCCACCCCTCCCCAGCCATTGGGGGTCTGGGGTAGCGACGTACGCTCCCACAGCGGCGGAGCCCCGACAGAAAACAGGTTTTGGTGCATTTTTAAGTTGATATTAAATTTTGATAATGCAGATCCACGTTGACTGTAACTGTGACTTCCTATCTATTTCGGAGACAGCAGGGGGTTCCAAAAGTGGGGGCTCAAATCCGAGGTTAGGGGTCACGCTAAGTGGTTGAAAAAGTGCCATTTAAATTTAGGGTTAGGCTTTCTCTTGACGTTTAATACTAACTATAGGCTTTACGACACACTGTTTAACTAACAGTTTTAGAAACATGACCATCTCAGAGCACTTTTGTGACACATAAAAAGGTGCCTGTAGGCATATTTGAAAAGTCATGAATTAAGAGCCTGTGTTTAACCAATCAACATTATTTGCACTTCAGTGTGTATTGCAGTTTGCCATGTTAGGCATAAATACTATCCGGAGACTTCATTCTCCATATCCAGTTCATTTCACGTCAACTTATAATGGTGCACAAAGATACGAGCAGTTCTTACAGGTCGGTTGACTGTATCGGGCTTTGATCTTGCTTGGTTTAGCTCTCTGTCTTCCAAGCGCCTCTGTGTCTTCGGTCTTAATGGTGCTATATAGATACTGAAATTTTTTTTGCTTACATCCTTCTCTTTACCTTTTAGTGAGCTAAGCCTGGTGGGATTGGCCCTTGACGTGGTTGACTAACCGTCGTCCTTCAGTGTTATGACACTGTTGGTTGGGTCATGTGACCTGTAAAACCGTCTCCGAAATGACCTATAATGTGTCGAGTGGGACGTTAAACTCTACTATACCATACCATTTCACGTCAAAACTAATCCATAATCCAGCCCATCCCACGCGATTTGTCCAAGTAAAGTTGCTATGCTGTTATGTTCTACAAGTAGCCATGCTGGCGCAGAGAGGCCGCGCGATGTTTCGTGTCTCAGTCAGTAGCTTCAATATTACACGTCCAAGCTCGAGCGCAAGTTCCGCTTCAGATTTACCGCTGTGTACCGGTACAATTCAAACCTGTTCTGTTCTCTTTTTCTTGTCGTGGTCATCCATGTTGGCTGTGATAAACAAGATTTACTGATACGTGGCGGTCTGTGCGGTAAACTGCACGGTGCACCGTCGCATTTGTCGTTCGCAATGCAGCAGTCATCAATCCCATAGCCAGATATTCGTCGATAATCGCGATTTTTGCCTACCCCACCTGCATTCGACGCCCCATTAGGAGGTCCCCGTCGAAATGTTAGGTCCCCGTCGAAATATTGCCATAATATTTGACGTAGAAAAAGTAGAATGGTGTGGTTACCCGACGGTGAAAAATTTTGATATGTTCATTCGTTTCGACAGAATACAGGAACGTGAGATACCCAGACAGACGGACATACACCGCATGCATGACGTCGTGGGCCGCGCTTGCATAGCATCGCGTGGAAAAGCCGAAGCGAAAAAGCTACATCAGATATACGAATGGGACGTAAAAAAATTATACCAGTGAAAAGGGCGGCCGGACCCCCAGAACCCGAGCTATGGATTCGCCATGCAATGACACAGTAACTTATGTTTTACCAGAAGCTCAGCTGCTGCAAAGAGGCCGCGCGACGCTTCGTGTCATTGAAAATCTTGCTGTCACCCAAAATCGCTCAAGGCCATTCGAAATTAATTTTTTGAGTGAGCCGTAAGTTCCTGTTAGTATTTCACTGTAACGATGTCTCTGTCTCTTACTGTTTCTGAGATATTCAACTTTGAATACTGGCATGCCCTTGAAATCTCGGTTATAAGGGTCACTGAAGTCTGAAGGTCATTGAAATGGCACCATTAGACGTATCGTCTATGAATTGGCGTTTCATATGGCCCTATCTTCTATCATTTCGTGCGCCAAACAAGTACTAACATAATGTACTCCAGTACAAACTCAACGTAACCTTGAAGTCTATCGACTACAATGTTGCTATGACATTCATTCTTACTATTATTAATAATAATAATAATAACTAAAAATCACGATTTTTTATATCCTACCTGAATTTGATGACCCGTTTAGGGAGTTCCCGTCGGAATATTGCCATAATGTTTGCCACGAAAAAACCCAGAATGATAGAATTGTGACGATACATTTAGATGCCACGATACAATATTGTCGTGTGACGGGCGAACAGATGACAGACATGACGAACTGACAGACATCTTGCGTCCACGCTATGCATACACGTCACGCGGTAAAAACTGGTCAATACTTGTCAATCGGAATCTGCCGTGGTAATTGAACATTTTTCATGTGACAAGACTGCCACGTTAACGCAAAAACTGATGTGTCATGGACCTAGCTATCTTAACAATCTTATCTCTGTTCAACCCGCTCGCAGTACCAACTCCGCATCCGTTGTCACTCTTTCTCGCCCACCAACCATCTCATCATTGAAAATCACAGATCGCTCATTCAGATATGCATCACCCCGTCTCTGGAATCAACTGCCTGATTCATTGCGTCGAGCATCGCCAGTCATGTCTCGACTCACCTCGTCAGTTACGTGTCAGCTCATCTCTGTCATTATCACCACTCTCATCACCCATCACTTCTTCACTCTTTCACTCAAGGCTCAAAACCTACCTTTTAGACAAGTCCTTCCCACCTTAATTTAATACTTCTTCTAACCTGTACTGCCTTCACGGTCATGTGACCGGACCGGACTTATCATGCTTCTCGTCATATTTTCTGTTTGTCCCGTGTGGTGGACTAAGCTGGCTACACGTCAGCTTTTTACTGCATGTTAAATACACAATATCGAATCATACGGTCCGTTTTCAAAAATAACTTCGGCGACTTTGTCCGAAAATAAGTGTAACCTCATTTTCCGGTCTTTGTATAATAAAGGATGACATTGTGGCCACTTTAGGTACTGTAAACGGTTTCGTTTAGAACGCTTGATAGTGTTACCAAAATGAGATTGCTCATATCATATTGTTATAGTTTATACGGGTGCGTTATCTGGGATATTACCAGTGCTCATGTTGAAAAAGTCTGTAGCGCTTGGAGAGCTGGAGTGCGTCGTGTTTGGGGCTTTCCGCTTAATACTCAAAATGTGTTGATACCTCTGATCTGTAATAGATTGTCTTTATATGATGAGATACGGAAGCGCGTGTTGACCTTTATTCAGAGTTGCTTACTAAGTGAAAGTAATCTTGTTAGTTTTGTCACACGGCATGCAGTCTGGTTTGGCCGTATGTCCTCTCCAGTGGGTAGAAATGCATTCCATTGCTGCCATCGGTTTGATGTTCTTCTGGACAAGTTACTTTATGTTACTCCCCTTTTTGTATATGATTTCTGTATTTCGAAAGTTGACAGTGAATATGTGCACTTACTCATTGCTTGAACTTGTTTTTGTTCGATCAGGGTCATTTTCAGTAAGTAAAGACTTTGCTGACACAGACATTCAGACTATGATTGATGCGTTGTGCACTGCTTAACTGTATTCTGATAATCTGATGTAGTAGTTTAGTGTAGTTTTAAATCTGTTTTTATTTTGTGTTTTTATTTGTTCCTTGTCTTTTTTTTCATTTTCTTTTTATTGTGTACCTTGTGTACGATTTCATAATGAATATATTAATGTATCTCAAATTCTCAATAATGTATCTCAAGTCAATTATAGCAATTATATCTGCTATCATATTCGACCGGAAGGACAGGTATGTGATGCTGAGCGCGACCTGTTAGCGATGGCTTTTTACTTGGTTTATGAATAATGCAATAAATTTGTCATGGTACAAATAATTGTATAGTAGAATTGCAACGTGATGCGTGCGTAAAAGATCTCGGAGTAGTTTTTGATGAAAAATTAAATTTTAGTCAGCACATCTCTGAGAGAATCAATATGCTGTGGCTGATAAGAAGGGGCAAATTGGCAATCACGCAAAACGTTGCATGAATGAAAAGACAATTCAGTGCTTGTCAAACCCCTCGCAGCATATACCCATCTATCTTGAACAGTTTCCCAGTTATTCGAGCCGCAAGTGCAAAAAATCGCAGTTTTCACGTACCGCAGCCCACATTTTTGTTTCCCCTGGAGACGCCCCTGCGATTTTCACGCAGTGTGTTGCATGGATGGAAAGACAATTCAATGCTTGTCAAACCTCTTGCAGCATGTACCCATCTACTTCAACAGTTTCCAAGTTATTCGAACCGCAAGTGCAAAAAATCGCCATTTTCACGTACGGCAGCCCACATTTTTGTTTCCCCTGGGGACGCTCCTGGGGCAATCACGCTAAATGTTGTATGAATGGAAAGAGAATTCGATGCTTACGAATTGTCTCGCAGTATGTACCCATCTATCTTCAACAGTTTCCCAGTTATTCGAACCCCAAGTTCAAAAAAACGCCATTTTCACGTACCGCAGCCCACATTTTTGTTTCCCCTGGAGACACCCCTGCGATTATCACGCAATATGTTGCATGGATGGAAAGACAATTCAATGCTTGCCAAACCCCTCGCAGCATGTACCTATCTATCTTCAATAGTTTCCGAGTTATACGATGGTTAAGTCAATGCGTAAGTCCAAAAATCGCTATTTTCACCACATTAATTTTTTTGTTTTCTCTGGGGACGCCCCTGGGGCAATCACGCTAAATGTTGTATGGATGGAAAGAGAATTCGATGCTTACAAATTGTCTCGCTGCATGTGCCGATCTAACTATTACCGTTTCTGAGATACAGAGGGGGTTCCCGTCGGAATATCGGCACCCCCTTTGGGATGGAAAAAACTAGAATGGTGTCGCTAACCGATGGTGAAAAAATTTCGAAAATATTGTTATTCGTTTTGACGTGATCCACGAACGTGACAGACGGACGGACGGACAGACGGACAGACAGACAGACACTGCATGACAGCAAAGACCGCGCTTATGCATCGCATCGCGCGGTAAAAAGCAGAAGCATCGATCGAATATTGGCGTTACCCTGCAATCTGGGTTAGGCCTACGGTCTATATAATCTCTGGGTTAGGGGGTCGTTCAAAGTCATTGAAAATGGCGACGATCGGTAGATCATAATACGACTTTACTTACTTTACTGCTATTGTAAGTATAGATTTATCTTGCACCATTTTCGAGTTAGTTGATGTGGAATAATGTCACGACCTTGAAATCTTTGTTAGAGGTGACTGAACAGTGGGCAGTCGGACTGTCGGAGTACTGTTCGTGTTATTTATGCTGTGTTATCTTTTACTGTTATCGAACTAAGGGAGCGATATATTGGTCCAAAACGCCAGTTTTTCATACCCCTTCCATTTAACTTGCACGATAGAACCCATTCGAATTTTATATAAAACTTTTAATACAAAATCCCCTAGTCCCTGAGCTGGTGGTGCAGAATGTTGTCACAAAGTATACAACCCTGTAAGCACGGACGTCACAGCTAGACGAAACAACTGAAAACATTCATGTTTCAGACGGACTGCGGGCTGCGGCGCATCGTGACTTTTTATCGCGCGTCAGCATACTGACGCGCGATATTGATATAGCAAATCTGTCCGTCCGTAACGTTCCGGTATCAGATGAAAACGGCTTAATATATCGTCATAGTTTTTTCACCATACGGTAGCCCAATCATTCTAGTTTTACCAGCATCAAACATCTTCACGAAATTCCGACGGGTCACCCCTACGGGGGCGCTAAATACAGGTGGGGTATAAAAAATTCGCGATTTTCTACCAATAAGTCGCTATAACTCGCAAACGATGCAAGATATCGCCATAGTTACTATGGAACGCGAATAGGAACTCGTATGCGATATATCAAGTGGTGCCATTTCCAATGACCTTGAACGAACCCTAACCCTGTTTTCAAGGTCACACCAGTCTTTGACGCTAAATATCTCACAAACAGCTAGAGATACGGTCAAAGTTACTATAGAAGGCGAATAGGAAACCGTACCAAAGCTTTTGAATGGCACCAATTTCAATGACCTTGAGTGACCTCTAACCCCGATTTCAAGGTCACGATATTATTCAACGTCAAATAACTCGCAAACGGTATAAGATAGAGCTATAGTTACAATGGCGGATTAATAGAAAGTCGTACATGGCCTATCGAACCGCGCCACTTTTAATGACCTTGAACAACCCGAAACCCACATTTCAAGGTCACGTCATTCTTTGACGCAGAATATCTACGAAATGGCTAAAGATACGGCCATATTTACTATAGAAGGCGAATAGGAAACCGCACCCAAGCTTTCGAATGGCATCAATTTCAATGACCTTGAGTGACTTCTAACCCCGATTTCAAGGTCACGATATTATTCAACGTCAAATAACTCGCAAACGGTACAAGATAGTTACAGTTATAGTTACAATGGCGGACTAATAGATAGTCATACATGGTCTATCGAACCGCGCCATTCTCAATGACCTTGACGGACCCCAAACCCAGATTTCAAGGTCAGGCCATTCTTTGAACTCTGAAAATCTCCAAAATGGCTGCAGATACAGCCATAGTTAGTATGGAAGGCGAATAGGAAACCGTACCCAAGCTTTCAAATAGTACCACTTTCAATGACCTTCAGTGACCTCTAACCCACATTTGAAGGTCACAATAGTATTCAACGTCATATTAAAGAACCGTCTTGATAAGCACTGGAAAATGCATGATATTGTATTTAATTATCGCGCCGACTCTGCTGAAACCGGAGGTCTGGCATGAGATGATTAGAATTGTTAAAATTAAAGGGTTTAAGTGACTTTAAAAAATTTTCATAAAGATGTGGACATAGCTAGAGGCAGTGGTCTGTGTCCATTATCTTCAGTACAGGTCAGTACAGGTGGTATGCATATTCGCGCGATTACGTAATGTTTTCCGATGCTCGTTCGCTGACCTGTAGTCACCGCTCGTCTGTCACGTGACCGTGCGTGCGCACCTGTATACATTCCATTGTCTTGCAACTGATGGCGACTTCGTAGTGCAATTAGAATGCAAAGATTTTTACCCGCCATTCGCTCATTAGAGCGAAGGGCGAGGTATTTGTTTTACTGTATGTTTTTTTGTTTTGTATGTTTTTTGTTTTTTGTTTTGTTTTTTTTTTGTTCGGTCAACGGTCTCATTTTTCAAATGAGACAGGGATACACAAGGCTAGCGTGGCGTGGAACAATAGCTTTAGACATATTTTCATGGTTATTGGCGTGAGAGCGTAAAGCCGTTGCAATACTTTTGTGAATTGTTGCCTTTGTCTTATCTACTAGATCAGCGACGGTTGCTTTTCTGGCAAAAGATGATGATAAGTGACAATATTGTGTTATGTATCTTGTCAAGATTGATACAGGACAAATTCAAAGCAATTGGAAACCATTGTTTCATTTACTATTTCACCAAGTGCTTTAAGGCTGAAAATTTGGGAGTCATTTGCCACGTCACTGGCTGACATTGTGTAGGCATTGTATGTTTACATTATATGTATTTTAACATGTCTTTTATTAATGTTTTTACTGCTTACTTGTATTATTATAATTGTGCTGCTTCATGCGAAATAAAATGATGATGATGATTTCTCGACAACCCGCTGGCCGATTCACGCCAAAGTTTGCATGCGGGCGTACTCTGGTTCCGGATTGAGGGTTAGCGGCATCCGGGGGGGGGGCGGAAAAAGGGGGAAATAATATTTTCGTTACTATAGGAGTCAATGGGGAATTTTTGCATTTTGGTGGTTTTTGAGCGTGGACGGATCCACACCAAATTTTATTTTTGTGTAGGGACCAATGTCTGCCGACGTGCCCCTCTCCCCTCTGGCGTCTATCGGCGCCTGAGGGGCGGGGGAGGGGGAGTTAAAAACTCGTAAATGGGGGGTGGTCTCATTCGTGCTGCGGACAGCTACCATTTCTATTTTTCTCAGCGTTGCCAAATATGGTTCAATATGCAGGGCACAGACCAGCGCACAGTCTGGTGTAGAATCGTTAAGGTCGGCCAAGGCATTTCTACACGGTGGACCAAAAAGTTCAAAAAAATTTCGAATTTTTCACCATTTCGAGACTTTACGTCTCTATATCTCAGAAACTATTAAAAATAGCCTCATATAAGCAGCGTATGGAAAAAAGCTTTATCTCTCCCCTATTCAACTGTCGCATGTGTACGACCAAAAAGTTCTAAACTTTAGGTCCTATCTGTCCTCTCGCTGTTTTTGTGTCCAATGCAATAACAACATCTCTCTATACACTTGTCTCTGTGGTGTCCCCCAAGGCTCAATTCTTGGCCCTCTACTCTTTGTCATGTATACAACCCAACTCAGTACTCTCATCTCATCTATGTCCTTAAATCACCACTTGTATGCTGACGACACACAACTCTTCCTCTACTCTCATCTCATCTATGTCCTTAAATCACCACTTGTATGCTGACGACACACAACTCTTCCTCTCCTTTCATCCATCAGAATTCAACTCTAATATCACTCACTTGCAAAATGCTCTACAACAGATCTCTTCCTGGATGACTGCAAACCTTCTTACTCTCAACTCATCTAAAACTGAGTTTCTTCTTATTGGACTTAAACAATAGCTTTTTAAAATTCACGACTCTTCTCTCACTACAGCCCACTCTGCTCGAAACCTTGGCTTTATCTATGATAAACACCTTACTTTCTCCGACCAAATCTCTGCACTTTCTAAATCCTGCTACTATCACATTCGTGAACTTCGCTGTATTCGCCCACATCTCGACTTCAAAACAGCCATCACCATTGCCACCTCCATTGTCCATTCTAAACTTGATTACTGTAACTATCTCTATCACAACCTTTTAAACCATCAACTTAACCCGCTCCAACAGATCCAGAACTCTCTTGCTCGTGCTGTTGTTGAGGCTCCTAAATCCTCACATATCACTCCCATTCTCAAATCTCTCTACTGGCTTAAGGTCAAGGAACGCATTGAATATAAACTTCTTTCTCTTACCTACAAAGTTCTTACAACCAGTCAACCTAGCTATCTTAACAATCTAATCTCTGTTCAACCCCCTCGCAGCACCCGCTCCTCATTAGTTGTCACCCTTTCTCGCCCACCAGCCATCTCCACATTGAAAATCACAGATCGCTCATTCAGAATTGGATCACCCCGACTCTGGAATCAACTCCCTGATTCATTCCGTCAGCTTCGCCAGTCATGTCTTGACTCACCTCCTCTCATTCACTTGTCAGCTCATTTCTATTATCATCACCACTCTCATCATCCTTCACTCTTTCACTCCAGGCTCAAAACCTACATTTTCAACAAATTTTTCTCACCTTAGACTTCTTTCACCTATCGGACTGCCTTCATGACAACGGGACTGGACCGGACCTATCATGCTCATCGTTTTATTTTTAGTTTCACATTTTAATTTTGTTTGTTCCGTGTGGTGGAGTAAGCTGGCTACCCGTCAGCTTTTTACTGCACGTTAAATACACACTATCGTATCGTATCGTATGACCCATCGCTCACGGGGTTCTACAAGGTGAGCCAAAAGTGAGTGACGTAAGACCAGTTTTGCGGCTTACGCCTACAGCAACTGCAGTTTCTGTTTTCCTTAGCGTCGCCAAGTGCGGTCGCGTATGTAGGGCACGGACCTGCGCACATTCTGACACAGTGCCATCCACTTTGGCTAAGGGGTTGCTACAGGGTGGGCCAAAAGTTCGAAAAAATTTCGAATTTTTGACCATTTCTAGCCTTTACGTCCCCTATATCTCAGCAACCACTAAAAATCGAGGCTTACAAGCAGCGTATATAGCTTTTTGACCCTCCCTGTAGAAACCCCGTGAAATCTGTGCCCCGTGGAAAAGCTATTTGGAATGCGAATGGCAGGTTTCAGTTCTACTGACGCACTTGTTTTTTTATTATACTATGGAAAAGTCCCAGGCACAGCATCACCATTATTATTATCATCAATTTGCGTAATGTTGTGGACTTCAGATAAATTAATACTTGTAATGTAGGCCTTAGGTGTCGATGATGGTGACACAATGAAAAGCTAGCTGCAGGCTAACATTGGAGGATAACATGAATCGGCATCCGAATATTTCCCCTGGACATCTCCCTGGGACATTCCCCGGACATTTTCCCGCCCGGGCAATCCCCCTTTTTACGTGTTGTAGGACATTCCCCCCTACCACTACCACCACCATGCGCCAATCTATGTAAAGCGATGTTAACGTGTACAAAATTGATAGCGGTTATGGTCAGGAATATGGGTTAGTGTCAGTTTTCTAAACATTTCCCCGCCTTACGGATCAGTTAGGGTCAAAACCCCACGTCTTGGGTCGGTTAATTAGGGTCAGGAATGTGGGTTAGTGCTAGTTTTCAGAAAATTCCATGTCCCGTGTGGGTCGCTTAGGATTAGGTTTAGGGTTAGGGTCAGGACCCCACGTCGTGGGTCGGTTATGGTCAGGAATGCGGGTTAATGCCAGTTTTCAGATAATTCCCGCCCCGTGGGTCGGTTAGGGTTAGGAGTGCGGGCCAGTTTGCAGTTGCAGTAGATCGCTTTATCTGTCGCTTTATCGCTTTATTTATCTTTATCGCTTTATCGCACCAATCTATATTGGTGCATGGTGGTGGTGGCAGGGGAAATGTTCTACACCATGTAACAAGAAGCCCAGCTAGTGCTGGGATAGCCAACTGTCCGTTGGTATTTTTGTGATTTTTTTTAATTTTCGGCAGCAACACTCCAACATGGTCTGTCGAGAACCAGCTTCATTATTGATTACGGCGTTACGCTGCGGCAGTCACTTTGTCTATGGCGGCAGTACACACTATACACAGGACTAGGCACCAATTAAGGGCTTTATAGCCACAGTTTTCGTTACATTTCGCTGCCGAAATATCGCAAAGAAAACTCAAATACCTTTAAGAATTTCGGTCAAAAGACAGAAAGAATCGAAGCTGATCCAATACCACATTATTGTAACATGATAAGCGGCCATAACATAGAATACCTATGCGTGAATTTATTTACGCTTCGCCGTTTTAATAATAACGAGAGTTCTGGAGGCAGGCAAATACTTTTGCCCCTATTATGGGGTGATGCCCCCAGACTAGGATGATGAAACTTGGCGTCCAGTTAGCGAAGGGATGTCACTTTCATGTCGTGAAGACAGAATGATGATATGTGGAATCGTTTTGAGACAGCACCGGAACGTTACAGACGTCATGCTCATGCCATATAGCCAACCGTCTATATAGATAGACGGTTGGCTAAAAAAGGAGACGGAATTGTCCGGGTGGGGGAAATGACCCGGGAAATATGTCCGAACTCCAAGCTGGGAAATGTCCAGGTGGAAATGTCCTACGCTCCATGAATCATTTCCCTATAACACGTAATGATAGTCACATACCACGGGTAAATAAAGTTAAAATATCTTGCCTATGAGTGCACTGCATTAGCCCCTGAACATACCACAGATAGTCCCCAAACATTCCCCCGCCCGGCCATCTTTCTGGTGTTAAAGAAAAAAATTGAAAACTGGCAGTGTGGCACCTACCCATACTTCTTACCATAACCGACCCACAAATTGAGTAAGTTTTTGAACATTGACAACCCATATTTCTGACCCTAACCGACCCAGTACGTGGGGTACTGACCCTAACAGACCCATGAGGCGGGGAATTTTTTGACAAGAAGCTCATGCTCATTGTCGCACAGCGGCCGCGCGATGCTTTGTGTCTGTCAGCAGTTGGCTCCAACACATGCCTACTTAATATCGGTATATTATACCGCGGAAATGACTTTCGAAAATTCCACCTTAGGAGGACCGTGCTATATATAAAGATATTAATCCGACGTTAGGTGCACCGTGTCCAAATTCTGGTCATTAGGTGGACAGTGAGAAATATCAATATATTCGGCCTTAGGAAGACCGTATATATGAAGATACGAATCCGACCTTAGGTGCACCGTGGGCAAAATCTGGTCATTAGGTGGACACTGAGAAATGTTCATATATTCGGCCTTAGGAGGACCGTATATATATGTAACCTAATGTAATGGCAGGGCGTCAGACTAGTGATCGAGCAGCACTTTTACTAATGTCTCTTTAAACTGCTGCTAGCACAGAATATTTAATCAAAAGACAAATTATTTTCAGATTTGCAGACTCGGCATTCCCTCGGCTATATATACAACTTTATTCACCATCACATGGTAGCAAAGAAAATATCGTAAATTAAGTAAAAACACACACAAACAATAATACAAACAATAATACAAAATTAGTAATTTAACATGTCACAGCCTAGCGGATATCGAGTGACATAACGAGTTACTGTATCCAGAATATCTCTTAACAAATTTTTCCTGACGATGACTAATTGATTCTTCTACGTTATCAATACCAAAATATTTACAAATTTCACCATATTTTGTACAATACTTTGTTCATGGTGAATTCTAGTGAATGCTTATCTGCTGAGGTTATTGGACATGCTTCAGTGCCATAGAAGAGAACTGGTAAACATTTTGATTTAATCAATGCAAAAAGAACCTCTGAAGCGTTGCGTCCAAATTTTCCAAAAATGCTGTTGAAGGCCTTATAAAAGCCAGCTTCTTTCTTAGCAAAAGAGCATTTGAACTTAACAGAGCTCTCTAGATAAACACCTAGATACCTAGACGACGTTGTCCAACTAATTACAAAACCCGACACTGAGACATCAGCGCAACAGCTTTTGTGTCGCGGTCCAAAGCGCATACATGACGATTTTCTGGCGTTAATAGCCATGTCTAAAAGTGTAAGCTATACTGTCTGAAATTTTCATGTAAACTAATTGTACACTGATATGCTGTTGAAAGCTATAGGGGTCCGGTATATGCTTCACCGTTTACCAGTTACGTACCTTTTTAGGCGAACGCGTTAGGCCTACCGTACGTTAGGCTTACGTTCGCCTTACGGCACGGGATGTCCTGTAATACTGTCGTCTGTCTGTCTGCAACGTTGTCTTGTGACCTAGCCACAGGGTTGAACTTTGGCAAAACAACGGCAGACCTATAGCCTATGGTCCATCGATTGGCTCTATTTTGCAATGACCTTGAACGAAGTTGAGTGACTTGCAAAATTTTTGCACGATAAGCAATTGTGTCGGTGCTGCCTACGCCCAATAAATCCAATGCAAAAGTAGACTGAAGCTAAAATACAAAGTGTACAACTACCGTAGCTTTGCTGTCGCGAAGAGGGCCGCGCGCGATGCTTCTATCTGTCTGTAGTTACGAAACGTCGAGCAGTCTTTAATTGTTAGTTATTTCGGCTTCAGATTTACCAGTGCGTAGAATTCGACTAAACGACTATGTTCTGTTGTCTTCGGCGTAAGCACAATTCACAGACGACCGTGACTGTGAAAAGCGCAAGACCGCGCTCGCAGTAGTGGATCTCGCGCTGACTGCTGTTACAGCGCGTGGCGCTTGGTCGTCCGATATTCGCAGTCCACAAAAACCCGGCCGTTACGTGCGATAAACTAATCACGGTGCAGCAGTTAACGATCGCAAAGCCATATATTCGTTGAGAATCGAAATTTTTGCCTACGACGCCTGCATCCGACGCCGCCATTGGTGGTTGCCGTCGGAATATTGCCATGACGTTTGGTATGGAACAATAACTTAGCTGTCGCAAACAGATCGCGCGTCAGCTGCGCACACAATACGTTGAGACTTTCAGACGTTTGAGTGGCCGTCCAGCATTCATCATGATGTGACAAACTGAGTAACTTGTAGTAACTAATGACTTACGCTCACACAAAACTTCCGATGACGTAATTTCCGCTGCGTCACATTCGCACGCACTTTGAACGATACATAGGCCTAACTAAGGATTTTCGTGCCTAATAAGAAACAGTGTAATGTGCTCTGCGAGACTGCGACGACGTGACTGGCAGTGGCGGCGACATTTGGGGAGTAGGATCAGTGCATTTTGACTCCAGCAGCTGCCAACGGACTCGCACTCCTGCTCGAATTGTCGGGCTACTGCTATCCGTCTGTTTATGTTACAACGTTTATGTTTGTTACAAGCTATGTTACAATCTGGGTCATTAAGCAGTCCGCGGTACAACTCTACAAACTTAGTCCATCCATGGACGTATGTATAATAGATGCTACTAAACCTATGTATACTGACGTCCACGGTTCAGCCTACTTGTCCGGTAACGCAACCGCCGACCATTTAAAGCTAACTATAATGAGACGTTCCGCCGCATTTCCATCAAACATTAGCAGGCGGAACGCTACCCCAGAATTCAGCGAGCAGGCAGAACGCCGGAGGCCCGAAGCTAGGGGGGTCTTGGGGGTTCTGAAGAGCCCCCCCTAATTTCCAAATGTAATTTTTTGACCGATTGCATACTTTGTCTCGTGCGTCAATGGGACAAGACAGACTTTCGGCTCTGGCAATGCTGCATGTCCACTACATGCATCTTATTGACTTACTGTAAGTTGTGGACAAGTTTGCAAAAACATCCTAGACGAATGCAGCTGGACAATTTGCTGCTCCACTGACTTCATCCTTTAAACTTTACTTAGGCCCCTAAGTAGTTTTTTTCATTATTGAAATTTATTGGTAGCGAAGTGCAGAAAATTGCATAAAAACTGCCTGTTTCAAACAGCGAGAGGGCCCCCTCAAAAAAAATTTAAGCTTGTGTGAAAAGAGGTGAAAGCGAGGCAGAAATGGGGAGGTTAAAAACTGTTCATCAGACACAACATGCCTCTATTCTGGAGCTTAAATTTTTTCGAGGGGCCCTTCGGGCCCCCTTAGGACCCCGGGGCCCAGGCTCCAGTTGCCCAGTGGGATCCAAGATCTGCTAGATGACTGTCAAAAGTCGCAGACCGGACCAAAATCTGTCGACAGCAAAGAAACAAGATTATTTTAAAGGGGTTTTCTTCCACATTATATCCCTGTACTGTATTGTGTTTTTGGATTTTAGCTAAGTTTGTTTCAACTCCCCATTGGAAGTAGGTAAAAAAAATTTCCGTGACACTAAGTGTAGCCTAAGTAAGCTATATTTAGTTATAAATAAGTAAATGTTATTGCCCGTTTTAATAGTAATTAAACAGCACAGCTTAATATCACCTGAAACAAAGGTCTGTTTATTAGGCTCACCCTGTACCTGCGAGTTGCGATAATGTTTTCTCAATCAGCGTTATCGTGATTCGTGACAGCCCGGGACCTAAGACATGAACCAGCTGGCTGAAAAATTTGGTCCCAATTTGCCTTTGCTGTTTGAACTGCACGAAATTTGGTCAGTTGATTCTCAGAAAAATCATTGAAATTGTTGCC
>Ga0209428_1000077_pt1 | contig 32344 bp, 24 predicted proteins | sample OlaalgELextract1_2_FD_187377 | JGI IMG/M metagenome (GOLD analysis project Ga0209428, IMG submission 187377) | Olavius algarvensis symbiont microbial communities from Tuscany, Italy - Type G ELBA extract 1 (SPAdes) (version 2) | ecosystem: Host-associated > Annelida > Digestive system >...
GTTCCCTTCCTTAGCCCTTATACACACCCCTCTCTTTGGGTGGGCTCTGATTAGGCTGCAGGCAAGACGACTGGCGGAGTCCATTACCAGAAAAAAAGATTGGTCGCGCAGCATCTGCAATTCACACGCATCGTAAGGCAAGTGTGGTTTTGCGCTACACTACACTTGTCCCACCCCTGAAGTTGCGCATTGGGCCAGACTGCTACGCAGGCTTCAGCACTAGTACATGAAGGGAGCACGTACCACCTTGCAAAAAGAAAGAAAGAAAGCTTTAGAAATGTGTGCGTGCGTACTAGATGGCGTTGTGGGGAAAATTTGATTTCCCCACAGTGCACTGTTTCGATGCGTCGCACTCACTACAGCGAGAGGGGCATATTGCAATAAACCGCATCGTTGCATCGTTGGTTGTTTGGTGATTGGTTCGTCACGTTCGTGAATTGTGGATAATTTATGTGCCGTAGGCCTATAGTTGCTATTGAACACTAATACCTCAGGAATTCAAAATCGTCAAACTTTACAATTTTTGTAATAAATTTTCTCTTAAGGGCCACATCCCCTTAAACGATTTCTACATAATTTGGCATTGGGAAAGAGTTCCAGGTTTGCTCCCTTACGCAATATTTCTGCGTCGTCGCTTTAGAATTGTGTGCTGAAGCCCAAAATCGTTCAGAATTGGTAATTTTTGGTATGCATTTTCATAACGGGCAAATCCCCTTAACATTTTTTATACAAAATTAGCCACGGGAAGGGCGTCCACCGGTCTCTCGCCGCAAATTTCACACCAGTGGCTTTGGAAATGTGGGGGTGCGTACTAGATGGCGTTGTGGGGAAATTTCGTTTCCCCACAGTGCAATGTTTCTACTCGTCTCACTCACTACAGGTAGAGGGGCATATTGCGATACACCATGTCGTTACGTCGTTGGTTGGTTGGGTGTTTGTCGTTGCTTCATAACGTTCGTGAGTTGTGGCTAATGGTATGTCGTAGGCCTGTAGTTACTATTGAACACTAATAGGAACTCAAAATCGTTCAATTTTACGATTTTTGTAATGTTTGCCCTTAAGAGCCCATCCATTTTAAGCCATTTTTACAAAACATGGCATTGCGAAAGAATCCCAGGTCTGCTCCCTCGTGCACAATTTCACCGTTGTCACTTTAGAATTGTGGGCTAACCTTCAATATCGTTCCGCATAAATTTGCCATAAAAGACAAATCACCTTAACAATATTTTTTTACAAAATTTGACACCGGGAAGGGAGTCCTCGCTGCCTGATACCAAATTTCACTCTTGTGGCTTTAGAAATGAAGTCTGCCCTGGTGGCGCTATTGGTAGCGTCGCGGTATGCGCTGCCTGGCTACAGCGACCGACGGGTCTGGGTTCAAGACCCAGGCTGGCCGGATCATTTGTGTCAGGTAATAGCGGCGTATGCTTTGAAACTAAATTGTCGCGCAGTCACACAGGGTTCGACGGTGTCCTCTTTATACTGTGACCGTTTGCTAACACTGGGTTTAGAGGCGCTCAGTCATTAGTCCTTGCTTGAACCACTGACAACAGATGACGTACCACTGCATGTTCTGGTAGGCCATTAACGGCTGTGTTTGCACGCGTCGCTAAACTAGGCTTGTGGCCTACGGCGCGAGGCACGCTAGGGCTAATTTTTGGTATAAATTTGCCATAAAGGGAAATCCCCTTAACAATTTTTTTTACAAAATTAGCCACGGGAAGGGCGTCCACCGGTCTCTCGAACCAAATTTCACACCAGTGTTTTTGGAAATGTGGGCGTGCGTACTAGATATGGCGTTGTGGGAAAATTTCGTTTCCCCCACACTACAATGTGTCTATGCGTCTCACATACTACACGCGTAAGGGGAATATTGCGATTAACCGTGTCGTTACGTAGTTGGTTGGTTGGTTGGTCGCTGGTTCGTCACGTTCGTGAATTGTTGGTAATGGTGTGCAGTAGGCCTATAATTACTATTGAACACTAATAGGAAACCATAGGCAAGGAATTCAAAATCGTGAAACTTTCGATTTTTGTAATAAATTTGCCCCTAAGGCGTACATCCCTTGAAGCAATTTTTACCAAATTTGGCACAGGGAAAGGAGTCCCAGGTCTGCTCCCTCATGCAATCGCGGCTTAACCCTCACGCAAAATTTCACCGCTGTCGCTTTAGGATTGTGGCTTAACCCCCACAATCATTCAAAATTGGTAAGTTTTGGTATAAATTTGCCATTAATGGCAAATACCGTTAACATTTTTTATACAAAATTAGCCACGGGAAGGGCGTCCACCGGTCTCTCGCCGCAAATTTCACACCAGTGGCTTTGGAAATGTGGGGGTGCGTACTAGATGGCGTTGTGGGGAAATTTCGTTTCCCCACAGTGCAATGTTTCTACTCGTCTCACTCACTACAGGTAGAGGGGCATATTGCGATACACCATGTCGTTACGTCGTTGGTTGGTTGGGTGTTTGTCGTTGCTTCATAACGTTCGTGAGTTGTGGCTAATGGTATGTCGTAGGCCTGTAGTTACTATTGAACACTAATAGGAACTCAAAATCGTTCAATTTTACGATTTTTGTAATGTTTGCCCTTAAGAGCCCATCCATTTTAAGCCATTTTTACAAAACATGGCATTGCGAAAGAATCCCAGGTCTGCTCCCTCGTGCACAATTTCACCGTTGTCACTTTAGAATTGTGGGCTAACCTTCAATATCGTTCCGCATAAATTTGCCATAAAAGACAAATCACCTTAACAATATTTTTTTACAAAATTTGACACCGGGAAGGGAGTCCTCGCTGCCTGATACCAAATTTCACTCTTGTGGCTTTAGAAATGAAGTCTGCCCTGGTGGCGCTATTGGTAGCGTCGCGGTATGCGCTGCCTGGCTACAGCGACCGACGGGTCTGGGTTCAAGACCCAGGCTGGCCGGATCATTTGTGTCAGGTAATAGCGGCGTATGCTTTGAAACTAAATTGTCGCGCAGTCACACAGGGTTCGACGGTGTCCTCTTTATACTGTGACCGTTTGCTAACACTGGGTTTAGAGGCGCTCAGTCATTAGTCCTTGCTTGAACCACTGACAACAGATGACGTACCACTGCATGTTCTGGTAGGCCATTAACGGCTGTGTTTGCACGCGTCGCTAAACTAGGCTTGTGGCCTACGGCGCGAGGCACGCTAGGGCTAATTTTTGGTATAAATTTGCCATAAAGGGAAATCCCCTTAACAATTTTTTTTACAAAATTAGCCACGGGAAGGGCGTCCACCGGTCTCTCGAACCAAATTTCACACCAGTGTTTTTGGAAATGTGGGCGTGCGTACTAGATATGGCGTTGTGGGAAAATTTCGTTTCCCCCACACTACAATGTGTCTATGCGTCTCACATACTACACGCGTAAGGGGAATATTGCGATTAACCGTGTCGTTACGTAGTTGGTTGGTTGGTTGGTCGCTGGTTCGTCACGTTCGTGAATTGTTGGTAATGGTGTGCAGTAGGCCTATAATTACTATTGAACACTAATAGGAAACCATAGGCAAGGAATTCAAAATCGTGAAACTTTCGATTTTTGTAATAAATTTGCCCCTAAGGCGTACATACCTTTAAGCAATTTTTACCAAATTTGGCACAGGGAAAGGAGTCCCAGGTCTGCTCCCTCATGCAATCGCGGCTTAACCCTCACGCAAAATTTCACCGTTGTCGCTTTAGGATTGTGGCTTACTTAACCCCCACAATCATTCAAAATTGGTAAGTTTTGGTATAAATTTGCCATTAAGGGCAAATACCCTTAACATTTTTTTTATAATAATTACGCATCGGGAAGGGAGTCCCCCGCTCCCTCATATCAAATATCACCCTTGTGTCCTTATTACTGAGTTCCCTCTGGGAATATTGCTATAATGTTTGGTATGGAAAAATAGAATGGAGTGGCGCTGCTCGAGGATGAAAATAGTAACGTCTGCTAATAAGCTGTTTCAACGCAATATACCGTCGTACGACAGACGGACAGACAGACAGATGGACATCTTTCCACGACAGTGTCCGCGCATACGCAGAGCATAGAGCGCGAAGAATTAGTCTTTTTCAGCTGATTATTTTGAAGCCTAACGCGCCTCAAAGGCCTACTCAGATGAAGGACGATTCTTATTTATTGAAGAGATTTAAAGTCACAAAATGAAAACAGTAAGTAATGAAAATACAAAAATTAAAAAATAAAAGCAGCGTGCAACTATGAGACATCCAGGCATAGCAACTGCCTTTATTTTTTACACGTGATTATTTTGACTGTTAAATTCAATCCCGATTTTTCAATCCCGCGTTTTCCAACCTTGTAGTTTTGGTCTCTCATTTCCAGTCTTTCACTTTCATCCTTTGACATTATTGTTCTTTCATTTTCCGATCTTGCTTTTCCAAGTCAAGTCAAGTCAATTTTAATATGATGCGACAAACGCACATCAAAACATAGAAAGAATAATCAGCAAATGGGAAAAAGTCCACTCTTTGACAGAAAATTCTGTTAGTGGCTATTGTCGTCGTTGTACAGACCTTCAGGCCTTTAGCCTAATATCTGAGAACGATGGATAAGCGATCGCACAGACAAAGAACTGTTGGTCTCTACATTTGCGGCTATGCATCTGTCGGCGTTCAATGGCATGCAACGTATGTAGGCAGTATAGAAGCGTGAGCGCACAGGCTATAGGCGATCTGCATGATTGAATCAGTTACGTAACTGACATTTGCCACGGCTGGGCTGTAGTGTGACTGCTCGTGCATTGCGGCCTGTTACATTTACATCCTCGAGTTCATGAATTTCAACAGTGAAGCACTCTAATCCAACTGCGACAGTGGTTATCAGATATAACGTCTAAACATCTAAAAAACGATAAAAAGATTCATTTAATCCCATCCCTCATCCCTCATATTAATAGAGTAACGTGTGGCCTTTGGCCTGTTATCCTCTTGAGCTATAGACGTTAAAATGTGTTGTAGGATACACTGTATCTTAATGGTATTATATGCCAAGGATGACTGATATTTCGAGACACTTTACGAATCGACGAGACGTGCTAGAAATTCTTCTCACGCTTATATCAAGCCCACCTGCAAGATATATTTTAAAATATTTCGCTCTGCCAATGTCTTTATATAGTGAATTAAATCTAACGGATATGGATAATCAAACTGTAATTCCTATGCATGTGTACAGTTTTGTGAAAATCTGTAGATTACTTTAGGATCTTTTAGAAGTCTGGTCCAAAACTGAATAATTTTTGCCGCGCTCATTTATGCAGAGCGTGATAGCATAGATGGTTCTGTCCGTCGGTCGGTCTGCCATCCGTCACATTGTCTCAAAACTAATGATAGCAATATATCACGCAGTTTTTACCACCGGTTAGCACAGAGAGTCTTATTTTTGATACCATAGGTCTCAGGGGGGATCCAGATATTTCCCCCTGGACATATTCCCCCGGACATTTCCTTCTTCCGGACAATTCTCCTCCCTTTTTACAAGGTGTATGGACATTTTCCCCCTTTCACCACCACCATCCGCCCATCTACAATATAATGTTAAAAGCTTCCATGGAAGTTTAACTTCTGTTGTAAGGGCTCAGAATGACACCTCTAAAACAGCAAATATCAACTGATACCATTTTTACCGCGCGACGCGTATGCATAGAGCGGACTATGTCGTGGCAAGATGTCTGTCCGACCGTCTGCCGTCTGTCCGTCCGTCTGTCCGTCACATGCCGGTATTTTGTCTAAACGGTTATCCTCAAAGTTTTTTCACCATCGGGTAGCCCCACCATCCTAGTTTTTCCGTACCGAAAGAGATGACAATATTCCGACGGGGACCCCCTAACGGGGGCGTCAAATGCGAGGAGGGTATGAAAAATCACGATTTTCGACCAATATCTCGCTTTATCTCGCAAATGATGCAAGATAGAGCCATAGTTACTGTGGAAGGCGAATAGGAAACCGCACGCAAACTTCAGAATGGTACCGGTTTGAATGACCTTGAGCGACCTCTAACCAGATTTCAAGGTGGTGATATCATTCAATGTCAAATAAGTTGAAATAACTCAAAAACGGTGCAAGATAGATAGATATATATATATATATATATTTACAATGGCGGACCAATAGAAAGTCGTATATGGTCTATCGAACGGCGCCATTTTCAATGACCTTGAAAAACCATTAAGCCGGTTTTCAAGGTCACGGGATACGGCCATAGATACGGCCAAGATACGGCCATAGTTAATATGGAAGGCGAATAGGAAACCGCACCCAAGCTTTCGAATGGTACCAGTTTGAATTACCGTCAGTGACCTTTTCAAGGTCATGATTATTCAATGTCAAATAACTTGAAAATGGTACATCATACAGTTATACTTACAATGGCCGACCAATAGAAAGTCGTCTATGAACTATCGAACAGTGCCATTTTCAATGACCTCGAATGACTCCTACCCCAAGTTGCAAGGTCACTCCATTCTCTGACGCTGATTATCTCAGAAACGGTACGACATACAGATATAATGTCATTGAAATACTAATAGGGACTTACACAGGCCCTACGAAACAGTGTCATTTCGAATGATCTTGAGTGAACTTGAGTGACTTAGCAAAATATTCAATGACACGAAGCGTCGCGCGGTCTCTCTGCGACAGCTGAGCTTCTTGTCAATAAAAAAGGTGATAATACTTAGCAGCAATCACCGAAATATCGATTGCTGCAATAATATAATCACCTTTTTTATTGAAAATGGTATCAGTTGATATTTGCTGTTTCAAAGGTGTCATTCTGAGCCCTTACAACAGAAGTTAAACTTAAATGAAAGTTTTTAACACTATTTTTTTGCTATTTTATTACCATTTTTTGACGCGCGATGCTACGCATAAGCGCGGCTATTTCCGTCATGCGGTGTCCGTCCGTCTGTCTGTCTGTCTCTCCGTCCGTCCGTCACGTTCGTGAGTTGCGCCAAAACGAATAAGATATCTTCGAAATTTTTACACCATCGGGTAGCCAAGCCGTTCTAGTTTTTCCATACCACACGGGGTGGCGCTATTCCGACGGGAACCCCCGTAACGGGGGCGTCGAATGTAAGGGGGTATGAAAAAATGACGATTTTCCACAAATATCTCGTTCTATCTCAGAAACAGTTATAGTTAGATGGGCACATGCAGCAAGACAATTTGTAAGCATCGAATTCTCTTTCCATCCATACAACATTTAGCGTGATTGCCCCAGGGGCGTCCCCAGGGGAAACAAAAATGTGGTAAAAATAGCGATTTTTGGACTTACGCATTGACTTAAGCATCGTATAACTCGGAAACTATTTAATATGGATAGGTACATGCTGCGAGGGGTTTGGCAAGCATTGAATTGTCTTTCCATCCATGCAACATATTGCGTGATAATCGCAGGGGCGTCTCCAGGGGAAACAAAAATGTGGTCTGCGGTACAAAAAACGGCGATTTTTTGCACTTGCGGTTCGAATAACTTGGAAACTGTTCAAGATAGATGGGTATACGTGCTGCGAGGGGTTTGGCAAGCACTGAAATGTCTTTTCATTCATGCAACGTTTTGCGTGATTGCCGCAGGGCGTCCCCAGGGCAAACAAAAATGAAGGCCGGGGTATGTAAAAATGACGATTTTTTGCAATTGTGGTTAGAATAACTGGGAAACTGTTGTAGATAATCATAATCATAAAACATATTTGTAAAGCGCCATAGGCAGAGCTACAGAGGCGCTGATAGACAGCTGACACGCTAAATGCGCCGTATCTTCCGAACGCGAAGGCCTACGAACTTCAATTGGTAGACGGACGGAGCCTAGATTTGCGAAAGTCACCATATTAATCCTTCTACTTAGAGCAGCCTTCAGCGACTAACCAAAGTACTCAACAACACGAGGCATCGTGCGGCCTCTCTGCGATAGCTGAGCTTCTTTTTTAGCAAACTTGTGCGATGTACAGTTATATGATAGTCATTAGCATGTCTTGTAGCATATAGGTGAATAGTTTCATTTAAACAAAACATTGCAGAAAAATACGGTGGCAGTAAACCTTTGCAAATCTTATACATGAAACAAGCAACCTGAAGCTTATGAAGTTCCTCAATTTTTAGTATGGACAATCTCCGGAATAGAGGATGGGTATCATGAGCACACCGATGGGAATTAGTAATAATCCGAATAGCCTTTTTTGTGAGATAAACAATTTTTGCAGTACTACTGTATTTTTTACAGCCCATACAATGTTACAATATTCATAATAAGGATTAACTAAAGTAAAGTACAAGGATCTCAATATATGGTCAGGTAGTTTATTTTTGACATATTTCAAAATACCAATGGTTTTTACTGACTTTACTGTTGATCAGCGGGTGATATAACAAGAAGCTCAGTCGTCGCAGAGAGACCGCTCGACACTTCTTCTCATTGAATATTTTGCTAAGTTACTCAAGATCACTAAAGATCATTCGAAACGACATGGTTGACTAGGACGTGTGTAAGTCCCTATTGCTATTCCATTGAAACTATTTCTGTATATCGTACCGTTTCTGATATATTCAGCGTCAAAAATGGCGTGACCTTGAAAACGGGGTATATAGGGGTCGTTCAAGATCATTGAAAATGGCGCCGTTGGTCGGCCATTGTAAGCATAGCTCTATGTTGTACCATTTTTGAGTTATTTGACGTTATATAAAGGTAAAGGACTGGACACTTGTTATAGTGCCGCTTACACGAGTCAGACTCGTGACCAGCAGCGCTTTACAATCTCGGAAGTGGCAGCTAATTGGCATGAGCCAATGGTACCGCAGCGCATTATGTGGCCATCCATTACCCGCGCTAACGGACAACTGGACCCACGGTGCAGCTAGCAGACACACCATCGCCCCAATCAACCACACTAGGCCTTCATCGCGTAGCCGTAGCTTCTACTCATTTCCCATCCCCTTGAGGGTAGGAGGCTGAGATGGCCTGAGCACATAGTAAGTTAGCAACTTGCTGAAGGTTGCTTGCAGAGGACCGGGTGTGACTCGAACCCGCAACCTCTCGGTTACGAGTCCGACTACATCACTGCACCCGTAACCTTGAAATCTGGGTTATAGATCACTGAAGGTCATCCACACTGGTACCATTCGAAGGCTTGGCTGTTGTTTCCTATTCGCCTTCTATACTAACTATGGCCGTATCTTTAACTGTTTATGATATATTCGGCGACTGATAACGTTTTTTTTGTACGGCAGGATGGGGCAATATATGTTGAAGGGTTCCGCAGTCTATCAAGTAGGGTTGAGGGACGTTTTGGTGGTAAGAGTTAGATCATGTAAGCTAGCAGCTGTCCTCACGACAATTTTTGTAAAAAAAGTTTTGCTTAGTTTCGATCTGCGGTCACTCAACGACTGCAAATCAGATGAGTAAAGCAGAGATGAATATGGCATTTCAAAACTAGCATCACCATTAACATTATTCTGAGAGCACGTTTCTAGATTGACTCGAATTTAAAGCATTGGGAAGTAGGGAGATGATGATTCCAAACAACACAAGCATACTCAAGCACAGGTCTGACAACTGTATGTAGAAGAAGCTCAGCTATCGCAGAGAGGCCGCGCGATGCTTCGTGTCTGTATAGGCCTAGCTTCAATACAAAACGTCGAGCGCAGTCTTTTATTATTAGCTGTTTCGGCTTCAGATATACCACTGCGTACAATTAAATTATTTTCTGTTCTCTTCTCTTCGGCGTATTCGTCCATGCTGCAGGCCGTCGCAAACAAACATTCGCTGGTGAGTCGCCGACTGTGCGATCTACACTGCATGGTCGTCGGTAACTGTTTTTGTCACTTCGTAGTTCGCACGTCGAGCAATCGATCGATAGCCAGTGGTGCGTGGCCGACTGTGTCATATACTCAGCTTCGTCGTCGGTAAATGTTTTTGGCACTTTGTACGTCCAGCAATCTTTGATAGCCAGCTATTAGACCAGAATCGCGATTTCTGCCCATACTCCACCTGCATTCGACGCCCCCGTTAGTGGGGTTCCCGTCGGAATATCGCCACCCCGCCTGGTATAGAAAAACAAGAATGGCTTGGCTACCCGATGATGAAAAAATTTCGAAGATATCTTTATTCGTTTTGGCGGAACTCACGAACGTGACAGACACACAGACGGACAGACAGACGGACGGAGACCGCATGACGGAAATAGCCGCGCTTATGCATAGGATCGCGCGGAAAAAGTAACGTAAATCATCTGCTGAGAGGCCAGCACGTTTTTGCCGCGCGATGCGATGCATAAGCGCGGCCTATGTCGTCATGCGGTGTCTGTCTGTGTGTCTGTCACGTACGTGAGTTGCGTCAAAACAAATAGGCTAAAGATATCTTCGAAATTTTTTCACAGTCGGGTAGCCAAGCCGATGATTTAGTTTCAGTAGCCTTTAGTAGCAGATGATTTAGTTTTTTCATGCCAAACGGGATGGCGATATTCCGACGGGTACCCCCCTAACGGGGACGTTGAATGCAGGTGGGATATAGGCAAAAAACGCGATTCTGGACGAATATCTGGCTTCGCTGCATACAGGTCTACATGTTGTCAACCGTACGAGTCACGACGTGTGAAAAATAAAGCTGCGACGGACGGCGGCAAGCGTCGAGTACACAGCGGCGTCCGTCGTCCGTTGTTCGCACAAGACGACGACGAAGTGTTTGTGACGGGCTCGAAGTTATACGCCGGAGACGGAGGTCAACCCCCCCGGACTCAACCCCCTTGGTCATAACCCCGTTTTCTGCTGCCGCAGGACATCGTGGGACAGAACCCGGCGAGTATTTTTGTTGAAAACTGACACTAACCCGTACTCCTGACCCTATCCGACCCACGAGGCGGGGTTCTGACCGGAACCGACCCACGAATGGCAGCAAACAAGTGGGGTTATCCATCCATCCATCCATCCATCCATGTGTTTATTAGCAGAAAATGTCCACAGGAAAATAACAATGCTAAAAATGACAATGCTAAATGGAATACCGAATAGAAGAGGGAGACCCTCTGTTAAGACTTCGGTGCTCCATAGGCCTAATACCAAACCTAAACACTGGTGTATACATAATAGTGCAACAAATCAAACAATCAATCAATCTATATATATATATATATAGGCCTATATATATAATACATCAGATGGGGGTGACAAAAAATATAAGAAGAAAAGGGAAAAGGTGCAAGGTGCAAGTGCACGACAGAGGTTAATTGTTTTGTAACAGGTAATTCTTTAGGGTGATATTTGAAACTAGCAATGGATTTTGACTGTCTAATATTTAAAGGTAAATCATTCAACAGATACGGCCCTATTGTCTTTAATGACTTCTTTCTTCTGTTGGTTCGAGCAAAGGAAATACCTAATGCAGAGTGACTTGCTGTTCTTGTATTGTATGTATGGATGTCAGATTGTGTGCAAAAGTAATCATTAAATCCAGGGGGCAATAAACCATGGGTAAATTTATACATAAACCCTAATATTTGAAAGTGCCTGATCTGTTTAAGTTTCAGTAGTTGAAATTTATTGAATAAAGGGTCTGTGTGTGCTCGCCGATCAGACTTATTAACAATTCGAACAGCCTTTCTTGTAAGACTTATAGCTTATTAAGTAATGTTTCTGAAGCGGCAGTCCAGATCATATTACAGTAATTTAAATAAGGCAAAACCAGAGTGTTATACAATTGTTACAACACAGATGTATTTAGCAGGTGACTTATTTTCTTTAAGATACCAACATTTTTTGAGACCTTGGCTGAAATTTGATTAATATGTTCATTCCATTGTAGTTTCTCATCAATAGGCCTATATACTCCAAGAAGCCTAGCATTTTCCACACGATCTATAGTTTTTCCATCTATTTGAATGGTAAATGAATTAATTAGCTGCTGTCTACATTTGGATTACGGAGAAAATAAAATGCAGTTAGTTTTCTTAATATTTAAGGATAATCTATTTGATTTAAACCATTCAGACAGCTTATCTAGTTCGACATTGCTCATACTCTGCAAAATATTTAGGTCACTGTGACGCAAAAAGATGTTGGTATCATCTGCAAACAAGATCAAATGGAGGAATTTACTGGCATTAATAATGTCATTTATATAGGTCAAAAATAGCAGTGGTCCCAGTATTGATCTCTGGGGGACCCCAGTGAGAATATGTAACAAGCTAGATTGCACACCATTATAATCAACGTACTGCTGTCGATTACTCAGATATGATCTAAACCATTTAAGAGCATTGCCCCTAACACCATAGAATTCCAATTTGGCAATTAAAATTGCATGATCTAGCGTGTCAAATGCTTTAGACAAGTCGATGAATAAACCCAAGGAATAATTGTATGCATCTAATTTTTCTGTGACCTTATCGATCATATCAGCAACTGCCGAACATGTGTCACGATTACTGCGAAACCCAAACTGATTTTCGGTTAAAATAGAATGCTTTTCTAAATAATGACCTAGAGGTGTTTGTCCGGGGGGTTTTGGTCGGACACCGCCGGAGACAATAGCAGACAGCAGAACATAATTTAATAGAATTTTATGCACTAGTAAATCTGAAGCCACAGTAACGAGTAATAAAAAAACTGCGCTGTAGGTAGGGTTGCCAACTCTGTCACGGCTCAGACCCGGAGACCTTTCCCCTCCCCTTCCCCTTCCCCTGTCCCCGTTCCCCTCTTTCCCTTCCTTCCCCTCCCTCCCCTTCCCCCTTCCTTCCCCTCTCCTTCCCTTAGAAGTAGGCCCCTTTAAACCAGCTAGAGGGTCTGGGGGAGCGCTGTAAGCTCCCCCAGCGGGGTCTGAGGCGGAGCCCCAGCCGAAATCGAATTTGGTGCATTTTAGCATTAAAATCTGACATCTGGTGGCATCAATTTTAATGATTTTCCTGAGAATCAACTGACAAAATTTAGTGTTAAATGTTACTACATTTGATGCTGTCATTCATAAACTGATTTATGCTTTGTGGTGTAGGCATAGCTGTCGTAATAGTTCCAATTTTGTTCATAACTTGTTTACCACAGACATTTTATTTCAGTCGAAGTTGTTTAAACGCTGGCAACAACTATTGTAGTAATTTTGTATTGTATCAACTCTTGTATTTTTTTTACCGCGCGAGGCTTTGCTAAGCGCGATATTTGCTCACTTCGCTGACGCAATTCCGTCCGTCCGTCTGTCACAGTCGAAGCATCGCGCCTTCGCGCGGCCTCTCTGCGACAGCTGAACTTCTTGTAATAATTTGAGGAAATGCAGTCTGGACGAAGCTTTCTTGAATATTGCATTAGTATTCCGGTCTTTTAAATCATGGGATATGTGAATATCAAGCAATGTAAATACAGAAACACTTTCAATTTCAGCACACCAACACAGTTTTTTGAGAGGGTTGTTCTTGTGACTTCCTAAAATCATTTGTTTAGTTTTCTTGCTGTCATTGATCATACGATTTTTGGATGACCAATCTAGCAATATTATTCATTAATTATATGTCAGCGCTTACGCAGAGAATGGCGCGATGTCATACTCCTTATCGCACGTCAAGTCATTCTCATAATCAGCAGCTGAGATCTACGCATAATGTTATGCAGATTGCCGGACGCTGGTTACGGCTGCAGCGGTAGCGACATCGTCCCAGGCTTAGTGGCAGGTACATGCGGTATAGCGCGACTGGCTGGCACGGCGGGCTGCCATGCAGTGAGTGGCAGCCACACTGGACGGCTGCTTCTACTGCTGCTAAGGACGTACTACCGATACTACGTTACGTAGCCTAACAAGTCAACAATGTAGCATGCACCTGTCTCTGTGCAGGCAGGCATGACAGATAGCATCAAGCGCAAAAGCCAACGGAACAATTACATGCAATGTTATCTTGCTTCCATGATTAGTTCGGCAATTACTGACACCGTTTTCATTGCTTGTCTTCATTTTGTACAATCAGCTGTATCTAACTGTAATTAATGTTAAAAAAACTTCCATAGAAGTTTAACTACCATTTTCAATAGAAAAGGTGATAAGCCTAATACTTAGCAGGAAATTTCCGAAATGTCGATTGCTGCAATAGTATTATCACTTATTTTTTATTGAAAATGCATGATCAGTGATATTTGCTGTTTTTCAGGTGTCATTCTGAGCCCTTACAACTGTAGTTAAACTTCTACGGAATTTTTTAACATTAATACAAGCTGTTTTATTACCGTTTCTTGGAGAAAGTTGACCACAACGTGTTCCCGCCACCTCTGTCATTGTTACATAATTAGCAATTGGCTATAAGGAGGTAAGCTGGTCGGTCTTGCTATACACATCTATACAAATTCCTATCTTGATTTGTTTCGGATATATGGGGCTGCTTATAACCCAGACGTCCCTAGCCGAAAAAATTATACATGTAGCCCTAGTGCCTGTAAATATCTATCAGCGTATTGAATTTCAACATCCTAGCTCGATTAGTTTCACAGATATGGAGGGGGTCCCAAAATAAAAACTGGGGTCTGCTGATCTCCCCATACGCCTCGTAGCGGACAAATTTTATATGGAGACCTATCTGCATGTGCCAAATTTTAACTTTCTAGCTAGATTAGTTTCGGATATATGAAGGGGGTCCCACAATAAAAACTGGGGGCTGCTGATCTCCCCATGCAGACGTCACAATTTTTTTCACCGAGCTCTAGTACCTATACATACCTATCGGCGTACCAAATTTCAACGTTCTACCTCAATCACTTTCCAAGAGAAAGATGGGGTCCCAAAATTTAATATGGAGGCTATTACGTACTACGTAGCCCCGTGCTGCACCCCGTGCGCTGAAACTTTTATCTGTGCTCCAATGTCAACAGTTTGCGAATTTCAGCATCGTAGCTGTACAATGTGAATCAAAAAACTGGACCATTTTTCATTTGAGAATAACTTTGGCAAATACTGTCCGATTTTAATAATTCTTTCGCTGTTCAGACATAAATTAACTACGACAAAGCGTATCATACAAGAACTTAGCTATCGCAAACAGATCGCGCGTCAGCTGCGCACACAATATGTCGACGGCATCTATGATAACCCCGTGACCTTGAAATCCAGGTTAACGGTCACTCAAGGTTACTGGAAACGGAACCACTGAGCAGATCATACACGACTTACTATTATAGACGAGTTATTGGACGTTGAATATTATCGTGACCTTGAAACGTGGGTCAGAGGTCACTCAAGGTCATTGAAATTAGTGCCATTCGAAAGCTTGGGTGCAGTTTCCTATTCGCCTTCTATAGTAAATATGGCCGTATCTGTAGCCGTTTGTGAGATATTTAGTGTCAAAGAATGGCGTGACCTTGAAAACCAGGTTAGGGGTCGTTCAAGGTCATTGAAAATGGCGCCGTTCGATAGACCATATGCGACTTTCTATTGGTCAGCCATTGTAAATATAGCTCTAACTTGTGCCATTTTCGCGTTATTTGGCGTTGAATAATATCGTGACCTTGAAATCTGGGTTAGAGTTCACTCAAGGTTATTGAAGCTGGTGCCATTCGAAAGATTGGATGCGGTTTCCTATTCGCGTTCTATAGTAATTGTGGCCGTACCTGTAGCCGTTTGTGAGATGATATTCAATGTCAAAGAATGGCGTGACCTTGAAAACCAGGTTAGGGGTCGTTCAAGGTTATTGAAAATGGCGCCGTTCGATAGACTATATGCGATTTCCTATTGGTCGGCCATTGTAAATATAGCTCTATCTTGTACCATTTTCGAGTTTTTTGACGTTGAATAATATCGTGACCTTGAAATCGGGGTTAGAGGTCACTTAATGTCATTGAAGCTGGTGCCATTCGAAAGCTTGGGTGCGGTTTCCTATTCGCCTTGTATAGTAACTGTGGCCGTATCTGTAGCCGTTTGTGAGATATTCAGTGTCAAAGAATGGCGTGACCTTGAAAACGAGGAGTTAGGGGTCGTTCAAGGTCATTGAAAATGACGCCGTTCGATAGACCACATGCGACTTTCTATTGGTCGGCCATTGTAAACATAGCTCTAGCTTGTGCCATTTTTGCGTTATTTGACGTTTAATAATATCGTGACCTTGAAATCTGGGTTAGAGTTCACTCAAGGTCATTGAAATTGGTGCCATTCGACAGCTTGGGTGCAGTTTCCTATTCGCCTATGGCCGTATCTGTAGCCGTTTGTGAGATATTTAGCGTCAAAGAGTAAGTAAGTAAGTAAGTAAGTAAGAGTATTTATAAGGCGCAATAATCAAAAAAGTCACGATGCGCCGCAGTCCGTCTGAAACGTCTGAAATGTTTCAGTTGTCTTCTAAATTCTGTGCAGCTGACTTCCTTGTCTCACAGACTGGCAGCTAGGTAAGTTGTTCCATATACGTGGTCCAGCTGCAGCAAAACATCTGTCACCAAAACGACTGTGAACACGAGTGACAGAGCACTTTCTCTGCGAAGAAGACCTGAGGGAGCGAGCAGAACTTTCTAAGGCGAGATGAATGTCGTCGGCCAGGTAGCCAGGTACTTTGCTTGACAGCACTTGGTATACCAAGCTGGCCATCTTGAATTTAACTCGTCGTCTGACTGGCAGCCAATGAAGTTGACGCAATATCGGTGTGATGTGTTCGCGACGTTTGGCTCCTGTGATCAGCCTTGCCGCAGCATTCTGCACCGACTGTACTTGCCGCATGAGTTTGTCGGTCACTCCGTACAGCAACGAGTTGCAGTAGTCCAGGCGACATGAAATGAACGCCTGTACTAGTGTCTTTGTAGCTTCTGCTGGTAGTGACCGACAGAGTGGACGTACAGTAGCTGCCTCAGGTGGTAGAATCCAGACCGGCAATGCGCAGCAACGTGTGATGTCAGCGACAACTGACTGTCAAATATGAGGCCAAGGTCCCGCGCCGACTCAACGACCTTGACGCTTGACGACAGGAACAGAATGTCACTAACGTCGACCTGGTTGATTTGTTGCCCGGATCCAAGCCGCATTACTTCTGTCTTAGCAGGGTTCAACCGTAATCTGTTGGCGGACAACCATGTGTTCATCTCTTCAATGAAGACAGTGGTTCTCTGTACGGCTGTTGCTGCATCACTGACAGGAACGCTGATGTATACTTGACTGTCGTCGGCGTACTGATGGAAACCCATACCGTGTTGATAGGCCAAGAGACCGAGCTCCGCTGTGTATAGAACGCACAGAGTGGTGTGACCAGTCCTTGAAAACAGCGTTAGGGTTCGTTCAAGGTCATTGGAAATGGCACCATTTGATAGATCGCATACGAGTTCCAATTCGCCTTCCATAGTAACTATGGCGATATCTTGTATCGTTTGCGAGATATAGCGACTTAATAGAAAATCAGGGAAATTTTATACCCCACCTGTATTTAGCGCCTCCGCAGGGGGTGACCCTGTCGGAATTTTGTGAAAATGTTTGATGCTGGTAAAACTAGAGTAATTGGGCTACCGTGTGGTGAAAAAAACCGTGACGATATGTTAAGCCGTTTTAATCTGATACTGGAACGTAACGGACAGACAGACGGACGGACGGACGGACAGATTTGCTTTATCAACATCGCGCGTCAGTATGCTGACGCGCGATAAAAATCTACCACCATACCTCAAATCTGCTAGTCTACTACCTATATACCAAATTTGAAGTGTATAGCTTCAACCGTTCCGGAGATAGGAGGGGGGTCCCAAATTTTAAAAAAAGTCACGTGACCCGGGCACGCCCACTTTGGGGGCATTTTATTTTTTGACGGTTAGTACTTGCCATGACGCACCTACATACCAAATTTGAAGTGTCTAGTTTTATCCATTCCTAAGATATGGAGGGGGTCCCATCGATGTTACCTGTAAAATTGACGTTGCGCACGTTGCGCATGCGCAGTATGACGTCATAAAAATGTGGGAAGGGGGGTGAAAAGTAACATTATATTTGGCTTTCTCATACCCATATTTCCTATTCACTATGCAACTTTTGACAAGCTATCGTGAAAAAATAAGATGTGTTCCCTATTAACTCCCATGTTAAGTTCTATAGCCATTATCGGCCGATAGAAAATGGGTTTTTGGGGGTAAAAAGGGGGCAGAGTTATCCCACAAAGAACCCACAAAGAACGAACTTACCACCAAAACAAGTTTTTGGGTGCATTGAGTGTCAAGCCACACAATCATTTTTGCCAAATTTAAAGAAAATCAGTTCAGCAGTTATACGGACCTCCAGATCGCCAAATATCGCCTTTCTCCATTGACTTGGCATATCGCTCTTACAACAGTGTAAGCGCTAACGCGCTACAGTGTGATGACGAATTAAAGTGGAATTTGCATATCGAAAATATCTACATAAAAAATACAAAAAATTAATGAAATATACCAGCATCTTTTATAAACTCCCTAGGTAAACTGCCAGGTCAAATGCTGAAAGATATTTACTATGCATTAATCCATTTTGTATGGTGTTGAAATATATGCCAATACTGAGCCTACTTACCCAGGTAAATTAATGAAATTAAATAATAAACTCCTTAGAATTCTTCAATGTAAACCAATTACTTTTCCTATACGTGAGCTTTACAAAACCTATAATACATTATTAACAACAGATCGTCATAAACAGCAATTGCTTCTTTTTTTGTTCATAAGTTTATTCACCATCCTGAATTGTTACCTGAAATATTTATCAATGATAAATTCTTCACTTTTAACGATGAAATTCATAAGTATAATACTAGAATTAAGTCTAACATCCATTTATATCAGTCAGTGAGTCACAAAGCCGCTGTATTGTGGAATGAACTGCCTCTGACTATAAAACGTACGACATCATCTACAGCCTTCAAACGTAACATTAAAATATATTTTGTCACTTTATTGAAACTATATATGTATTTGTTTTAATCTCGTATTTGTAACACTGCTGTATATCTAAATTCAATATAATTCCCTGTTAATTACTAATGTATTTGTATTCCTGCACTGTGCATATGTATATGTTTGTTTGCTTTTTTTAATTTAGAATTTTTTTTCCAAGGCGGCCATCAATGTTGGGCCTTGGGCTTTTCTGGCAGCCTGCTCTTGTGCGTTACTAAAAGTAAAGGTAAAGGAGCGTATAGTTCTTCGTGAAATTCACCTCAGAACTACGGGACGTCACTTGTCAATGGGATCACACAGCGTTGTCTGCCACCCGACAGAGGTGACCGCCCCGCCTTCACCCCAACCGGGCAGGTTGGTACTTGATTTATCGACCCCGTAAGGACGAAAGGCTGAGTTGGCCTAGTTGGCTGGTTACATACCGAAATGGTTTACCCGTCCACAGACGGTCACCCATCCGAGTACTGACCGGGTCTGACGCAGCGCAACTACGTTGATCGAAGCCAACGCGTTACCACTAAGCCAAACCGTCAACCTATCAATAGGTCGGCAAATTCCACTTAGACTTGCGCCAACCGCCAATACTATCATCGATATTATATGTATGTTCGTTAATTGGGCGAATAAAGATGCTTGCTTGTTTGCTTTTACTTTTTACATTCTTAATTTTTTTCAGTATAGCCTATTGTCTGTATTTTTCACGGGCTCTGTCTGCTATTGAAATAAAGTGAAATGATGAATGTAGAACGGCGCCAAGCGGCCGCCGACCCAAGTCTGCCAGAGTCTACACCCACCATCGCCATTTATTATAATTACTCAGCCGGAAAGCTGATACTCATTTTACCGTCCCACGGAGGGTAGAACTAGAAGGCTGAGTCGACCTAGTTCGCTGGTGACATATCGAGATTGTTTACCTGCCCGCAGACGGTCACCCATATTGGTACTAACCGGGTCTGACGTAGCGCAACTACACATGCTGGTAATGACTTAACAAGTAGCTCTGCTGTCGCAAAGAGGCCGCGCGATGCTTCGTTTCTGTCAGTAGTTAGCTTCAACAGTACAAAACGTCGAGTAGTGTCTTTTATTAAGCGCCTCACTTTACTTTAGTAAAATAGGCGCTTATTGAGATAGGCTGTGTCGTGACGTCGTTGGTCGTTGGTTGGTTGTCACGCGCGTGCACTGTGGCCAAACGGTGCATCCTAGGCCTATAGTTACTATGGAACACTAATAGGAAACCCTACCCCAGGAATTCAATGGTACAAATTTCGACCCCCTGGGGTGACCCCTAACCGAGGAATGGGCCCCCCGTGAGGCGCTTTTTGTTAAATTACTTTGACCTCTTGTTGTTAGTTACGCAGGCTACAGATTTGTCACTGCGCTGTTCTGTTGTCTTTGGCGTAACGTTGAGGCTTCTTGTCATAAACATTTCGTCGTCTTCTCCGGCAATCAACACCACCGCTTACTACCAGCGATGTGTCATAACTTGCGACACGCTGGCCGTGCTCCACCGGCGACCGCGTTTACAACACCTGCCTGTTGCAGCGTTATCACAGGCAGCCAAGCCATTATATAGGCTCAGAATAGCGATTTCTGCCTACCCCACCTGCATTCGACGCCCTCATTAGCGGGGTTTCCGTTAGAATATTGCTATGCCGTTTGGCACAGAAAAACTAGAATGATGTGGCTACCCGATTGTGAAAATATTTTGAAGATATGTTTATTCGTTTTGACCTGATCCACGAACGTGACAGACACACACACAGACAGACACACAGACACCCCATGACGGCATAGGCCGCGCTTATGCATAGCATCGCGCGGCAAAAACTGATGATCACGCATTCTTTCACCATCAGTAGCGTAGCCCTGCAGGATCTAGCTTTCATAGATCAAATTTCGTACTCTCACAGGGAACAGCCTTTGCGATGGCTTCGAACGAGAACACGGCGAAAGTTCGCAGATTTTCGACCAACAAATCGTTATAATTCAGAAACGGTAGAGGATACAGTTACCATGAAAGACTAATAGGAAGTCGCATGTGGGCTTTCGATTGGTACAAATTTCGATAACCTTGAATGATCTTGAACGACCGTAACGCACTAGATTATAAAAAGATTAACCTATACCTTTTTGTGGACCGGCTTGTAGTGTATATACATACATGTAGAAATGAGCGAGACCCTTACAAATTACAGTCAGCGGCAAAAAGATAGCCTAGGGTCCGTAACCTGATTATTTGAGCGCCGCACAGATCGTTCATAAATTCGCAAATTCGCAAACTGAATGACCCCAAAACTAGGTTTCAAGGTCACAATATTCTTGAAGGTGAAATATCTCGAAAATGGAACGGAGGCATACTTACAACGGCAGAATGACAGGGTCTATCGAATAGTGCAATTTTAACGCTATGCATAGCCCGAACTATGCTCTCGCAAAATGTATGTACGTCTGTCTGTCCGTCTGGCACACGCCGGTGTTCTGTCAAGACTCAAGACGGCTATAAACATATGCTCAAACTTTTTTCACCGTCGGGTATCCACGCCATTCTAGTTTTTCTCTCTACAAAACGGGTATAACAATATTTCGCCAAGGACCACCCTGACGCGTGGGGTGTCGAATGCAGGGGGTATGAAAAAATTGTGATTTTCGACCTTTTATCTCGGAAATGATACAATATAGAACTATACTTACAATGGCCGACCAATAGAAAGTCGATTTGTCTATCAAACGACGCCATTTTGAAAAACCTTGAACGAACCCAAACCTTCTAACACTTGTGATGTTAAAAGCTCAATTCTGTATAAATTTACTGCATTCACGCCAAATATAACATTTTGGTAGTGCATCTGCCAGCCTTTCACCGCATTTTCAGCGTTATCACATGGGCTACAATTTGCGTGGCAAATGGTCCTTAAAAATGAAAATGTTAAAGTCGCGAGGGCCGCATATCGTGTCGGTCATCGCGACCACATCGTTAACATCGCGTGCCGGGACAAGTTATGCACGCTGCACGCTGCTGCGTCTGCGCTTGCCAGTGACAGGACGCGGAATGCAGTGCGCTGGGACAAAGTGATTGTATCTCGTCGCCCCTTTCCGCGTTTCACCTGATTTGTGCTCACTGAGCTGCCGCCCGGGCAACTGCATTAGGCTAAAGCCGAGCTGCAACAGCAAGTTAGAAAATGTCTATGGAATGAAGGTTTACTATGAAGACACCAACCGCAAAATTATGTCGCTTTTTCTTGTAAAAATGCACTTTGATATGGACGTATAACACAGTAATCCTTTATTTCAAACCACAGAGATACATAGAAAAAAAACAAACACAATAGAAAGGAAACGAACGTCACTGAAGATTACCAAGCGCAGAAAAGACGGACCGAGAAAATATAATGAACAACCTTACTCGTATCGCATTATCTTTTTTTTATCTTTATCTTTATCTTTATCCTTTGTGGTGGCACACGCTCCCTTCGCATGCCAACGCTGAGGCCTGCCTCACAGGCTGGCCCAATGCGTAACCCCAGGGAAGGGATTAGTGTAGTGTTGTGCGACACCACCAGGCTAACCTGATGGTGTGTGTAGTGTGTAGTTGTTGCGCGACCTCTCCTTATAGAGAGGTGTGTAGGGCTAAGGGAGGGATCGGGAGTGGAGAGACCTTGTGCCATGATATTTACCCTGCTCGGCCTATAACCACTGTTTCTCTGGCAGCTAATACCTACTGCATGATGGACGGCCATAGCTCTAGCGCACCTCGCACCGTGGGCCCCAGGGTCCAATTTAGCAGTGCGTGTGAACAGAGCCATTGATGACCGGCCAGCGCATACAGCAGGAGGCCATCTGTTCTCAGTGGTTCAAGCAGCGACTAATACTGAGCGTCTCTGAACCCAGTATTAGCCAACGGTCACAGATTAAAGAGGACACCGTCGAACCCTCTTCGTATCGCATTATTATTAACTAAAAATTTACAAATTATAACCTAGTTAATTTAACCCTTTAATCGCCAGATTAAAACCGCAGAACAACGGACCATCATATAGCAATACAGTGATTGGTACACTGGCCGTTGATAGGTGGGCTGTTACATTTGGTACAGCGAGGATGGGCCTGGGCGGGCTGCGGTCCCGCCCAGTCCCCTCCTCGCTGTACCAAATATAACAGCCCACCCATCGACGGCCAGTGTACCAACTTCGTATTATTCGTTGTACCACTATAATTGCCTTTGGAGTCTAAAGGGTTAATACAGGTCTAGCATGATCCCTGATGTAATAGGCCTACTCGAAAATTTAAAAAAAAACCTTAACAATAAGTTACTGGTTATTTACATAGCTGTCATCGCCGGTGTCATCGCCGCCGGCAATACGTCCGCGGCAATATTTTGCCATCCGGAGAAGGCAGGGATATGAAATGTTTGGTATATTTGTTCTGTATCAAGGTCAATGATGCAGTATACGCAAACAGTTTAGTAGACTTGTACTTCACGATTAGGGACTGCAATCCCGGATACATTTTCTCAATCCCGATATCCGGGATTGAGGAATCTGTAATCCCGTGATCCCACCGGGATTAGGTTTGCAGAAATATATCAACGTATATGGGGGAAAATGTCGGTTTTTCATTGCAGTGCCACCACCTCATGTCCACCTGGCCAATGAAAAAACGTAATTGCGTTAATTACCAGTATTTCTTTATATATTCATCTTTATTCACCATAACGGTAGTACGATACAATAAAAAAACAACTTAACTAATAAACTTAACTAAGTGCAGCAAAAATACATAATGTCACAAGGTAGTAATATATTTTTCAAAACGCTGTTTCAATAATGTGCTTGGTAGATCACATCCGAGTAGTCTTCGACAGTAACTCACAATGTCCATATTTGATGTCTTAAGCAACTTCATTAAAAATCAATTAAATGTAAAATCCAGCGACTGCATTGATCTTTTGTCCAAGTTGCATACATCTAGAGCATTATTAGCCTATATTGGGAAATGAGAATGACGATATTTCATAGTTTACTCATTGTATATTCAAGCATGTGCTATATACATAACAACCTGGTTATATACTCATTAGTCTGCTTACTGTAATTCCACTGAAACTGCTCTACTGTACATACATGATCACCTTATTAACGCCATAGGCTCACGAAAAAAATTTTTGCTGCGCGATGCTATGCATAAGCGCGACCTATGCTGTCATGCGGTGTCTGTGTGTCTGTCTGCCTGTTTGTCTATCACGTTCGTGGATCATGTCAAAACGAATAAACATATCTTCGAAATTTTTTCACCATCGGGGGCGTCGAATGCAGGTGGGGGAGGCAAAAAACGCGATTCTGGACGAATATTTGGCTTCGCTGCATACAGGTCTAGTGTTGTCAACCGTACGAGTCGCGAAGTGTGAAAAATAAAGTCTCAACGAACGGCGGCAAGCGTCGAGCACTCAACGCGGCGTCCGTCGTTCGTTGTTCGCACAACAGGACGACGAAGTGCCCCCCCCAGTCATAACCCCCGTTTTTCGCTGCCGTAGGACATCGTAGGACAGAACCAAGCGGGTATTTATGTTGAAAACTGACACTAACCCGTACTCCTGACCCTATCAATCAATCAATCAATCAATCTGGAGAATTTTTATAGCGCCGCTTAAAATTAAATTTCACAGAGGCGACCGACCCATGAGACGGGGTCCTGACCCCAACCGACCCACGAACGGCAGCAAACAAGGGGGTTATGACCTAGGGGTGTTTGTCCGGGTGGGTTGGTCGGACACCGCCGGAGACAATACCTAGGAGACAGCAAAACAGAATTTAATAGAATTTTATTCACTAGTAAATCTGAAGCCGCAGTAACTAGTAATAAAAAAACTGCACTGTAGGTATGTTGAAGCTAACTACTGACAGAAACGAAGCATCGCGCGGCCTCTTTGCGACAGCAGAGCTTCTTGTTTCTCTCTGCCTTCTCGATCTATCGGCCGCCTTTGATACCGTTGACCATGATATCTTACTCACTCGTCTGTCCTCTTGGTTTGGCATTCATGGCACTGCACTAAACTGGTTCAGATCCTATATTTCATCTCGCCGTTTTCGTGTCAAATGCAATAATGATTTCTCCTCCCCACATACTTGCCTCTGTGGTGTCCCCCAAGGCTCAATTCTCGGCCCTCTGCTCTTTGTCATGTACACAACCCCGCTCAGTACTCTTGTTTCATCTCTTGCTTTAAATCACCACCTTTACGCGGATGACACACAACTTTTTTTCTCCTTCCATCCATCAGATTTCCACTCCAACATCAGTCACTTACAATATGCTCTACAACAGATCTCTTCCTGGATGACTGCCAATCTTCTCACTTTCGACTCTTCTAAAACTGAATTTCTTCTTATTGGACTTAAACAACAACTCTCTAAAATACAGGACTGCTCTCTCTCACTACAACCCACTCCGCTCGCAATCTTGGTTTTATTTTTGAAGAACACCTTACCTTCTCGGACCAAATCACTGCACTTTCTAAATCTTGCTACTATCACATCCATGAACTTCGCTCTATCCGCCCATACCTTGACTTCAAAACAACCAACATCATTGCCACCTCCATCGTTCATTCTAAACTTGACTACTGTAACTCTCTGTATCATAACCTTCCAAACTGTCAACTTAACCGGCTCCAACAGATTCAAAACTCTCTTGCTCGTACTGTTGTTAAGGCTCGTCGTACATCCACTCATATCACTCCCATTCTCAAATCTTTCCACTGGCTAAAGATCAACACACAACTTTATTCACCAAAGCATGGCAGATACAAAATATAGATATAAGTGTTAGAAAAAACAAAAAATATATATAACAAAAAATCGCATCGAATATAAACTTCTTTCTCTCACTTACAAAGTTCTTACAACCGCTCAACCTAGCTATCTTCACAAACTTATCTCTCTTCAACCTCCTCGCAGTACCCGCTCCTCGTCTGTTGTCACTCTTTCTCGCCCGCCAAACACTCCTTGAAAATCACAGGTCGCTCATTTCATATGCATCACCTCGTGTTTGGAATCAACTTCCCGATTCATTCCGTCAGCCTCACGACTCTTGTCTCGATTCACCTCCTCATCCACTTGTCAACCCATCTCTGTCATCATACCCGCTCTCGTCATCCATCACTCGTTCACTCTTTCACTCCAGGCTCAAAACTTACCTTTTCAACGAATCCTTCCCACCTTAGATTTCTTTTACCTACTGGACTGCGCCTCATGATAACGGGACTGGACCTATCACGGTCATCATTTTATTTTTAGTTTCATTAATTTTTTTGTTTATTCCGTGTAGTAGACTAAAGCTACCCGTCAGCTTTTTACTGCACGTAAAATACACACTATCGTGTCGTATTTACCGTCTGTGATGCGGCCGTTACACGAACGTAAGCCTATTTATCATAGAACTGATTTTTAACCGCAACATGTCAGAAGATCACATTCACAACACTGTCAATCATCGTATAGTATAGTATAGTATAGTAGGGTTTAACGTCCCACTCAACACAATATAGGTTATTCGGAGACGATTTTACGGGTCGGTGAAATATGACCCAACCAACAGTGTCATAGCACTGAAGGACAATGGTTAGTTAACCAGGCTCTGGTCCCACCAGACCCAAATCACCGTGTTACAATAACACACTCAGGCAACCGCCTTAGGGAAATCACAGTGAAATGGACCCAGTGAGACAAAACCCAATCTGACTAACCTGTAAACCACTCCAGAGAATGTGCAACAATAGAATGCAACACATTACTACAATAAGGAGCAGTTTATTAATGTTCCCTCTAACTCCAGACCAACATCATTGATTAGATGTGACCACGGAGGATGAGGGATGATGCAGTTTTACGTCGTGCACTCCCTCTAGGTCGCTTTATGTTATCGCAAATATCAATGTTATCTCTGTCATTCACTCTCATCTATCATTTGCAGATGAGTTTAGAAATATGAAAAGTAGGCCAATCGCCAACCGAAATAGCAGATCAAAACAAAGGAAATAACATTTCAGAGACCTAATCATGGACTGAACGCTCACAAACAAGTTGTTTTGCCACCACTCTTGGACACTGAACAGGTTTCACAAACGCTCGGTATGGTCACGTCATCATTGTCTGTCCGAGGTCATGTCGAATTGCCGATTGTAGGCCTATACTTGCAGTCAGCAATCAACATATTTACTTACTAAATAAACTAAAACACTCCGGGTTGGATGAGAAAGGTTTTGATGACATATTCCACGTCATTGTAGTATTGCGTGTTTTGTAGGCTTGCATGATAGGCCTAAGTTAGTATGGTCAACTGTCTCAGTCAGAAACTGGTCGCCTCAAATTATCATTTCGCCAGGCACACCATAGAGGTATAGCTGACTGGTCAAATTTACACTATAAACCAGTTTATGGAGAACGTTGACAAGAAAAAGTAAGCAAATTGTGACATACACAGACTCTTGATCACATTTGTAAATTGCAAAATTGTAGAATATATAAACTGCTGCATAATGATTGTCGTTTGTCATTTGTAATACCACGAAAGTCACAAAATGTCATTTTATCACTGATTTATAAGCAATTAATGGACGATTTTCAATCCCGTAAATCCCAGGATTGCACGCTAATGATGGGATTACGGGATTGGAGAATTCGGCCGTGATTCGGGATCCCGTGATTGCAATCCCTATTCACGATCGTGCTATATGCGACGGGAAGACTCACTGTCGACCACAGGGTCACTGTCACTGATGTAGTGTGCACACATGATATCTGCGGTGCCATTTTGAATCTAATTCTTAATTTTTTACATGGTAGTTTACTTGTACTTGTTTCTTGAGTACTTGATAGAAGTATGATTTTAGGCGAACGTTACTACGTTACGTTCGCTTTATGTTATCGCAAATAAATACGTCTGTCGTCTGCTTCACTCTGGTTAAGGATATGACCAAACCCAAAGGCATGACCAAGGCCTATGAAACCAACTCAGCTATCTCACCTTACGGGCAGTATCACGTGACAAAACATTAAATACACAATGAATATTATATCAAGGCCATCAATATGGTAGGTTTAGCCATATTGCCAATGTCGCGGCATCGCTATGGCAACAACATAGCAATGGAATTTTCGAAAAAATTGGTGCTTCTTGATAACAGTGTGGTTAATTTACGGATGGGTTTAAACTGAAATTTCCCCAAATAAAACAGAACTAATACGTAACGTAGCAAGCTAATAAGCAAAATGACTGAAAATAAGTAACGAAAATGCATCAAGTGCCATCCTTTACATAAACGGTAAATTTCTAAAATTTAAGATTGCGCACGGCCGCCATCTTGCACATGGTTAAATCGGCAACGAAAAGTCATCAGATTTCGATTTTGGTACACAAAGGCAGACTTGGATCTCGATGACAGTCACGTGACTAAACTTATTTTTTTTAAATTCAAGATGGCGGACGCCCGCCACTTTAAAATCGTTTTTGGTCATAACTCAGAAGCCGATTGTACGATTTCGATGAATTTATGCACAGGAAAGCAGTATAGCATGGCGATAAAGGTAGCGTGACATAAACTTCAAATTTCGAAAACTTAGGATGGCGCTCGGCCGTCATATTAGAGCTTAACATCAGCCCGACGAGAGGTTTCTACAAATATAAGTCACGGGCGTTAGCCCCACAGGGGAGTCCATTATAAGCAAAAATATGTTACGATAGCCTATACGATACGATACGACGTTCGTGGACTCTGTCGAAGTGAATAAACATATCTTCCAATTTTTTTCGCGATTCTTGGCCACAATATATGGCTATCAGATCGATGACTGCTAGAGTGCGAGCAACAATAATGCGATGGCGGACGACCATGCAGTTTATCGCACAGACGGCGGCGCATCAGTGAGTTTTGCTTATCACAGCCTGCAGCACGGACGACAGACCACGAAGAAGAGAAGAGAATATAATTTAATTATTGTATATGCAGCGGTAAGTCTGAAGCTCAAGTTACCAATAAGAACATTGCGCTTGATGTATTGTACTATGGTAACTAACTACTGACAGACACGTAGCATCTGCGACAGCCGAGATAAAACCTGATATTGGTCGCAAATCATGATTTTTCATACGCCCTTGCATTCGGTGCCCCCGCTAGGGGGTCCCCATCGGAATATTGCCATCCCGTTTGGTGTGGAGAAACTAGAATGGTGGGGATACCCGATGGTGAAAAAAACTTTTGAGGATATGTATAACCGTTTAGACACAATACCGGCGTGTGCCGGACGGACAGACGGACAGACAGACATCTTGCCGCGGCATTGTCCGCGCTATGCATACGCGTCGCGCGGTAAAAATGACCATTTCGACCACTATCTCGCTTTAATCCGGGAAATGATACAAGATAGGGCGTTAGTTGCTATGAATCATTAAACTGGAACTAAAAGTGATATATCGAATGACATCATTTCCAATGACCTGGAGTGATATGACTTGGCGAAATCATTGACACGAAGCATCGCGCGGCCTCTCAGCGACGGCTGAGATTTTCGTCTGCACACCACTTTAAGTTAAAATATTTATCAATTCTATGAAATTTAAAAAAAAATCTTACATGGAGCAGTGTGGTCTTAAGGAAAAATGTGTGTAAACGCATCATTGTGGGGAAATGAGAAATGCATTGTGGGGAAACACACATGCCAAGTCTTGTTTTTAACTGTTACAATTTGGGGAAAGTTTTATTGCTTCCCTGCATAATCCGCTGAGGCGTTATGCTTCAGCATAATCAGTTGAAAGGCAACTATTTTCCCCATGCGATGCTCTGTATAAAAGCGAAGTCTGTGGAAAAATATCTGTCTCTTTGTCTGTCTGTCTATCCGTCTATCGTCACGACGGTATTGTGTCGAGACGGTAACGATATCATTCAACTTTTTCCTCCATCGGGAAGCCACGGCACTTTAGTATTTTCGTACTAAACGTTATGACATATTCCGACGTCAAGCGCGTAACGCGGGCGTCGAACGCATGACTATGATTTTCGAGCATTATCTCGCTTTATCTCGGAAATTATACAAGATAGGGCGTTAGTTACTATGGGACGTCAATTGAAACTCGTATGCGATCTATCGAATGGTAGCCTACTATTTCCACTGACCTTGAGTGACTGTGACCTAGCAAAATAGTTTGTTTCCGCTGAATTTCCGCCGAGGCGCCACTTTACTTTTTTGTACCATATGTTGTGGCAAATGGCAATGTTCCGATGTCAACTACGTAACGCGGGCGTCGAATGCAGGAGGGAGGTGGTATGACGATCCCGTCAGGGGTCCTCTCGGATACTTTCGTAATGTTTGGCATGGAAAAACCACAATTGTGTGGTGCTGCTTGACGATGATTGAAAGAAAGTTGGATGAGATGTTTACTGGTTTCGACACATGCTGGCGTGCGAATGACGGACATGCAAACAGACGGACATCTTTCCACGGAAAGCGTCGGGCGGTAAAAATTAGAGTGGCGTGGCTGCCAGACGGTAAAAAAGTTAGCTAATAAATGCAAAATAATGTTCGAAAATAGCGTTTTTATACATTTATACATTCGACGACCGCTTGACGACGGAACAATTGCCATCAAATTTGTTACAAAAAGATAAAGTGGCGTAGCTGCCCGACGGTAAAAAGTTAGTTTATAGGCTATGCTTAGCCGTCCTGTAGTCGCGGTGACCTACCAGTGATACAAAATTTGTCTAACGGGAGGCAATTATTTTTCACTCGGCGCGGTAAAAATGCCGTCCAGTTAACATGTTAACCCCGCTTATTGTACATCAACTCTATACTGAAACAATAAATTGATTTGCGTTTATATTCAGTGCTAAACTGTTTCCCTGAACAGACTGAATGGAAGTGGTGCGCCATGGTGACCAGTTTGTAACGTGACGCATGACTGGTCGCGCCATCGTGACGTCAGCATGACGTCAGCACACGCGCTCGCACACGTATATTTCACGCAAAACGGAAAATTAGCCTACCGCACCAAACGTTATCACGAAATGTCTGATTGGCTTGTGCTACACTTACGATGAAACTTATGGGTCTATTTCGAAAGCCTGGCCTGCATGTCAGACAACTGAGAAACAAGAAGTTCAGCTGCCGCAGAGAAGCCGTGCGAATGTGTTATCAACAGTTAGCTTTAACAATGCAATATATACCTCGAGCGCGTTATTATTCTTTTTTTATTATTTATTGTGGCTTCAGATTTACCAATGTGTACAAATAAATTCTGTTCCGGGTTACCGTCGACTGATATAGGCCTAAACGAAGACGCTTGCTGCATGTTATCAACGTACACGACGGTAGAAATTTGCTGATAACACTCGACACTCCAATAGTCACCCCAAAGCAAGATACTGGTCGAAAAGCGCGACTTTTTCCCTCTTAGGGAGTCCCTGTCAGATAATTGCCATAAAATTCGGTACGGAAAAAAACTAGAACTGTGGGTCTACCAGACGGTGAAAAAATGTGAGAATATGTTTACTCCTTTCGACACAATACACGAACGTGACAGAAAGACGAACACCGCACGACTGCAGCAGCCGTGCTTGCAGCGTGGCTGCTGCAGTCGCGCGGCAAAAATGTAAGGTATCGATTTTTCAGCACTTATGACAGCCGTTGGACGTTCACATGCATGTAGACTTATAGGATTTCCGTACGTTGTGACAGAAATTCCGGACGTTGAAATACGTTCGCATGGTTTTTCTTCGCCAAAAACGCATTAAAGGCTGCGTGAAACAGTTTCTCATATTTTTTATTTTTTCATTTAATTTAGCCTAATTACCCGCCATTCGCTGATTTCGCTCGTTAGAGCGATGGGCGAGGTATTTGTTTTACTGTATTTTTTTTGTTTATTTTGTTCGGTCAACGATTTCTCGACAACCCGCGGGCCGATTCACGCCAGAGTTTGCATGCGGGCGTAGCCTGGGTCGGGACGTGTCTTCTCCCCTTTTGGGGTTGGCGGCCCCACGCGGGCGGAAAAAGGGGCAAATGAAATTTTCGTTACTATGGGAGTCAATGGGGAATTTTTGCATTTTGGCGGTTTTGGAGCGATATCTCAGCAACGCTTGCACGGATCCACACCAAATATTATTTGTGTAGGGACAATGTCTGCCGACGTTCCCTCTCCCCCTGTGGTGCCCATCGGCCCCTGAAGGGCGGGGGGAGGGGGAGTTAAAAACTTAAAACATTGGGAGGTGGTCTCATTCGTGCATAGGACAGCTGCCATTTCTATTTTTCTCAGCGATGCCAAATATCGTACAATATGTAGGGCACAGACCTGCGCATATTCTGGTGTAGAACCGTCAAGATCGGCCAAGGCGTTTCTACAGGGTGGGCCAAAAAGTTCGAAAAAATTTCGAATTTTTCACCATTTCGAGACTTTACGTCCATATATCTCAGAAACTATTAAAA
>Ga0209428_1000086_pt1 | contig 28396 bp, 26 predicted proteins | sample OlaalgELextract1_2_FD_187377 | JGI IMG/M metagenome (GOLD analysis project Ga0209428, IMG submission 187377) | Olavius algarvensis symbiont microbial communities from Tuscany, Italy - Type G ELBA extract 1 (SPAdes) (version 2) | ecosystem: Host-associated > Annelida > Digestive system >...
TCAGGGCCGGCGGCCAATCGAGACATTTGAGCTTGGTAAAAAACGTCGAGAAGAATTGTCAAAGGAGGCCGCCTAATAATCACTGACCCGAGAGGGCTGACTGTCCGGGAGGTCTTTGACTTTTACACGTATATGCGTATGACTTGACCCGTCCCGGCCCCCTCAACACTCTTCACATAGCCATTGACCACTTTGTGCATGGGAATGGGATTGTGACCGGGGAAGTACGCCTCATACTTTTCGACGGCATCTTCCACCAGCCCCGACGAGACCACATTGATGCGCTGACCGTTTTTCAGTTCCAGGCAGGCCGCCTTGACAAAACTGTGGATGCCGCCGTTTACCATGGCGGCGCTGGTGGTCATGGCCACCGGGTGGTCGGCCAGGATGCCGGTCGACAGAGTGAACGAGCCGCCGGGGTTCACGAATTTCCGGCCGATGCGCACCAGGTTGACCTGTCCCATCAGCTTGCTGCGCAGGCCGATATGAAAATCGTCTTCCGTCAGGCTCTCGAAGGCATCCCACTTGGCCTCCCCGGCAATGCAGACCACGGCATCGACTGCGCCGACCGTGGCAAACATGGCTTCGATGGAGTTGCTGTCCACGATGTCCACGGTTACATCGCCTGAAGTGCGTTCGGCTATGATAACCTCGTGTTTTTTAGAGAAGTGGCCGCTGACTTTGTTGCCGATGGTTCCATCGCCGCCCACGATTAGTACTTTCATCTATATAGCTCCTTTTCTGGTTTCAGATTTTTGCTTGACTCCCAACTTAAAATCGCTACAATCATTTGTAAAATGAATAGTTTTGATACAATTAATCAAAATTTGTGATTAATATGAACCTGCCCATAGATTATCTCCGCACCTTCATTGCCGTGGCGGATACCGGCGGTTTTACCAGTGCCGGACAACAGATAAATCGGTCTCAATCGGCCGTCAGCATGCAAATTAAACGTCTGGAAGACGAAACCGGCAAGGTTTTGTTTGACCGGGTTGGCAAATCCGTAGGCCTGACGCCTGAGGGCAACTTGCTGATCAACTTTGCCCGCCGGATCGTCAAGGAACACGATGCTGCCGTAGCGGCCATTTCCGGTCCCGGCTTGCAGGGGCGGATACGCTTTGGCTCGCCGGAACACTATACGGTCGGGGTTCTACCGGGGCTGCTGGCCCGGTTTGCAGCCTCATATCCGGATGTACGCGTGGAAATGCGCTGTGAGAACAGCGACCGCATCAAGGCCGCCATTGACCAGGGGACGCTGGACATCGGGCTGTGCACCCAGATTAGTGAAGGCGGCGAGGCTATTTATCACGATCCGGTCGTCTGGGTGACCGATCCGGGCTATCTAGCCGCCGGACAAGCGGCCTTGCCGCTGGCGGTATTCGAAGAAGACTGCATATTTCGCAGCTGGGCGGTTGAGGCCCTGGAAAAGGCGGGTTTGCGGTATCAGATTGTCTACGTCAGCCGCAGTATCTCCGGGCTGTTGGATGCCGTACGGGCCGGGCTCGCCGTGGCGCCGATCGTCAAGAGCAATGTGCCGGCCGATCTTAAAATCGCCGGGCCCGAGAAAGGGCTTCCGACCCTGCCGGTTTCCAATGTCGTTTTGCACATGGCCCCAAAGCCTGTCTCGGAGCCCATCGCCTGTTTTGCAGAGCACCTGCGCAGTTCGTTTCGGGAAAAAGGCTGAAGCAAATTCGTGCGGCTTCCTGCGGGGGCTCATCAGAAGGGCGCGGTTTTGAACGGGAGACCCTTTAGAAAGGAAAATTAGGGCATGGAAAAAGGAGTGTTCGACCCTGAAGCCTACCTGGCGCGGATAAACTATTCCGGCAGTGTCGTTCCGACCGAAGACCTGCTCACCGATCTCCAGCGGGCGCAGCTTTTCGCTATTCCGTTTGAAAATTTCGATATCCTGCTGGACCGCGGCATCTCGCTTGAACCAGCCGATCTGTGCGACAAACTGGTAAAGCGTAAACGGGGCGGGTATTGCTTTGAACTCAACGGACTGTTCTTGATGGCCCTGCAGGCCTTTGGTTTCGATGCGCGGGCTCTGCTGGCAAGGGTGCACCTGACCGGGACACCTTCAGGTCGCGGGCACCAGATTACCCTGGTAACCATCCGCGGCCGGCAGTGGGTTGCGGATGTGGGCTTCGGGAGCGCGAACCCACGGGCTCCGATCCCCCTGGAGTTCGATCGCCCCTTTCATCAGGATGGCCGGCAGGTCCGCCTGAAAGAGGCCGGTCATTTAGGCATCCTGCTGCAGGCCTGGACAGACGAACAGTGGCAAAGTCTCTACAGCTTTGAGATGACGCAAGTGTTGCCGCCTGATATTCTCTACGGCAACCACTATGCCAGCACCAGTCCCACCTCCTTGTTCACCACGGCGCGGGTGGCGGCCCTGGCCACTCCGGGCGGGTCCGTAACGCTTTTAAATACAACTTTAAAAAAGACTATCTCCGGAAAGGAGTACCTGGAGGAATTGGGTGCTGGACCGACCTATCTGGAAGCTTTGCGCGACCATTTCGGTATCGAGCTCGATGCGACGTATGCTGACCTGCGCCCGCTGACGGACCCGGGTAAGGATATGAGCCAGGTTTTCGGTAATTGATCGCTGCTCATTTAATAAGATACCGTTTTCTGTCTCTAATAAAAAAGAAATTTTGGTCCAAGGTCAAGGCGGGCGCTAAATTTTCCCCGAGTCGGGACTTCCCATCTGATTTATTTTTTAATGGTGGGTCGAACCGGAGGTGCCAGCGAAGCCAATGCCTATCGCGGTGAATACTGCAGTATTTCGAGGATTTGAATTTAGCGTCGAACGCAGAGATTGGGCCAAAAGGCTTTTTTTAAGGGTGAAATTAAATGTCTCTAATTGCCAGACTCATCCTGCTCTTGCAGGAACGCAACCAGATCAAATGTACCCGCTGCGGTCTGTATTTCCACAAGCAGCACACCCAATGCCCCCATTGCCGTGATATGAATGCAACCCAGCTGGAGGCCTTCCTGGAAGAAAGCGGGATAGACCCCGAGGCCAAAAGCGGGCTGGGGCAGTTTCTGGTGCTGGCGGCTATCATCGTGGTGGTGATATTTCTATTTTCAAGAATCATAAGATAGCGGGCGGGCACACGACCTTGATCGGATCCCATTCAAAATCAGAACCATCTGACCCTCGGCAAAAACATCGTCGGCCGGACAAAATCCGCCATTGCAAACCGGCGGTGTTACCTGAAAGCCAATGGGTGTTTTTGTTTTTAAACCAAGTGCTTATATGAAAGTCTTTTTTGGCTTGATAGAAATATAAGTTCGATTAAGATAGAGCGAACATGGAAAATTGCAACAGCATTCCAAATTGAGAGGTCATCCCTATGAAGAGAACCACCCTTGTGTGCCTATGTTTTCTTTTCCTTTTTTCAAGTTATGCATCCGCCGATACCCGCCTGTACAAATACTGGCTTTCAACCTACGACCGCAGTTTCCGTTTCAATGGGGAAGTTGACGCGTACTGCAAGCAAAACGCCAAGTACTTCCGGGTCTACTACGGCGCCGGTAGCCGGATTGACCGAGTGGACAGTATGCTCAAGGGCAGCATATACAATACGTATAACTACGCCTACCCGTCAGCATCATCAAAAGCATATAAGCAGCTGGAAACAATTGACCACAAAGGTATAAAGATCGGTTCATCCAAGTATATCCGGGATGCCGATGCCATGATAACCCGGGTTGAATCCTACGACACCAGCGACAAGCTGAGCAGCTATACGCTATACACGTATGGTGACGAGCAGGTAACCTGGCGATCTTTCAGTCCGCACGATAAACTGAAGAGTAAAGGGACCACCTTTTACAATGAAGACAATGTGGCCTTTAAGGCCGAGACGTATAAAGGTAAGTTCAAACTCGTCAAGCGCTACGATCCGAACACCGGTCATCAGACCGAAGCCAAAAGATACCGCAATGACAAATACAATTTGTTGATCATTTCACAACGGGATGATTGTGGCCGGCTCGTCACCGTAAAAGGGCTGGATCCGAACCGGGACATGCGCCTCTTTGCGAAGAAGACCTACGACGACGGCCTGGTTGTGCGGGAAGACCAGTATAATACCAGCGGGACAAAAAAGGCATACGAATTTCTTTATGATGATCACCGGGGCGTAAAGAGCGTGAAGTATTTCGTCGATGATAAGCACCTGATAAACTTTTTCATCGAGCGGCGGTCGAACCGGTCCATTAAACGGACCGTTGCACGTGATCTAAATGACGAATTGCTGGCGGAATACCCGGACGCGTCGGTTTACCATGTGGATAAAAAAATGAAGTGCGTGAACTGCAATGATTCCAAGGTTTACAAAATTCCGAACGGGCTTAAATAGAAGATAAACGGCCGAAAACCAAAGGGGATTGGGAGCTCATCTAGCTGGAACATCTTCATCTGCGGTATCTGGCCGAGTTGGCAGCCGACCCGACCAATCTGGATGGCGTAGCCCTTCGTTTGTCAAGGGGCTCAACGGCATGGCAGGCGGCTACGAGAGCGCCGGCCCGCAGGACGGCTTCGTCACCATCGGTGAATTTAAAGGCCATCTGAAATCAGCCAGGCCCTATGAAACTCAGAAGGTACTTGGCGTGGCCAAACGGCCGGTGATAACGACAAGTACGGGTGATCAGGATATATGGAATTTGATCCTTCAGGCGAACTGATCTGATTACACTTACAACCACAGGCAAAAATCCTGTGAGTGCGAGCATTCAGATTGGTATAAAAAGCATTGAATTGACACACCCGGCCTCTTTGCTATTATTGGCCATACGCTGACGAATGCCTGATAGCGCGCCAAGGAGTTACGATGAACACACGGTCCGGTCGTTTGATTGTCTTTTTATGTCTTTCCCTGTGTGGCTTGTCTCTTCCGCCGGCCCTTGCCGCCAATCAGAAAGTGGCCCTGGTCATCGGCAACGGGAATTATTCTGCCGCCCCCTTGCAGAATCCGGTCAATGACGCCACCGATATGGCTTCCGCCTTGAAGAATCTTGGATTCGACGTCACCCTTAAAACCGATGCCGGTCAGCGAACCATGGAAAAGGCCATTCGCCGTTTCGGCAAGCAGCTGCGCAGCGGTGGGGTAGGGCTGTTTTACTACGCGGGCCACGGCCTGCAGGTGCACAGCAGCAACTACCTGATCCCCATCGGGGCCGAAATCGAATCCGAAGGGGATGTCCGCTACGAAGCGGTGGATGCCGGCCTGGTCCTGGCCAAGATGGAAGATGCCGGCAACGGTCTCAACATCGTTATCCTGGACGCTTGCCGCAACAATCCCTTTGCACGCTCGTTTCGTTCCGCCGAAAGGGGCCTGGCCAAAATGGACGCGCCCACCGGTTCGATCCTGGCCTATGCCACGGCGCCGGGCAGCGTCGCCGCCGACGGAGCCGGCCGCAACGGGCTTTACACGGCCATGCTGCTCAAGCACATGGATGCACCCGGCCTGGAAATCGGCCGGCTGTTTCGCGAAGTCCGCAAGGATGTGGTGCAGGCTTCCAGCAACAAGCAGACCCCCTGGGAGTCGTCCTCGCTCATGGGGGATTTTTATTTTCATGCCGGGCGCGGCATCGTCGTGGCCGCTAAGACGCCTGCAAAAACACCGCCCCGGCCGGCGGCTGCCGTACCAGCCGGAAAAAGCCGGAGCAAGGGCTTTGAGACCCGTGAGCTGCGCTATGCCGAGAGCCTGGTTAAAAGGGGGAAGAACCCTGAAGCGCAAAAGATCGTTGCGGGCTTGCTGGGCAGCAGTGACGCTACGACCCAGTCTGAGGCCATGTATGCCCAGGTAGTTTGGGGCTTTGCTCCGCATGATCGGGATGCCTACGAAAAGCTCAAGGCCTTTTACCCGGATTTCAAATGGCTCGGCAAGGCTGGGCAGGCTGTTTTGGACCGGGAAGCCCGCCGTCATCTGAAGGCTGAGCAGGAACGGCGGCTACAGGCCGAAAAAATGGGCCGGATGATCGGCCTGTGGTACGGCGACCAGGTCCGCGACGGCCAAATATTGGGCAAGGATTACGACCGGATCCGCTGGCTCAGAATATTCCATCCTGATGGCAGCGCCGAAATTACGTTCCGGTACTATCATAATGAAGCCCTTGTTTCCGAAACCTGGATCAGCAATCGCTGGGGGCACAGCGGCAACACCTTTTTTACCGAGTGCCGATCTAAAAAGCGCGATGGCCAGAAGGCCAAATGCGACCAGCGCTATGAATACGAACTGACCACCATTAGTGACACACAGCTGACCTACACCTCTAAAACCTCCGGTCGCTCCTACACCACCCGAAAGGTATTATCGGATTTCACCCTGCCGTAGGTAGGCTGCAGGCAATTGCGCGTCAAGCCGGTCGGCTCGCATTGGCACTGCCCCTAAGTGTCATTACGTATAGTTAAGTGCTGCTGGAATCAGGCACCTTCCCAGTTTAGCTGAAAGGTGCGGCAGGCTTTGCTTAGAAAGAACCGTTCCATGCGGAATTAGTATGCCTACCCGGTATTCGCCACCCTGCTGATATCAATCCAACGGCAGCATCATCAAACCCACTCAAGACGTAAACATACGGGGAGATTACCCATGAAAGATACCGAAAACAAACATCTGAAAATGCAGGAGTTCGTGGATTGTTTTGCCACCACCGATTTCCTGTCCGAAATGGCAAACCTAGACAATGAAAAAGACAGGCAGGCAGCAGCCCTGAAGTGGCTATCCCTGGCTGCCCTGCACGGTATCAACGAATATGCGGAAAAAATCTCCATTAGCCGCAGTAAAAAAGGCCATGTGAAGGTGACGGCTGAGTATCGGGAAAAGGATCTACCGGTCATGAATTCCGATGTGGCCGACACTATTTTCGACACGGTGCGGGAAATTTCGCACTTTGACAAGTCCCACGGTAAAACGCGGATGGCACTGGGGGTGAGAGACAGCAGCGTCGACCTCAACCTGGAGCTAAAGGAAAAATCGGACAAGACCAAACTAACCATCAGATTTGTCTGATTCGCAACGCCTCCACTGGACACTGGAAACTAGTTCGCCGAATTATAAGGCGGGACAGCTGACAAGCTAACCCGCCTTAATTATGCCTAATTTGGGGAGGTTCCAGATTTTGGCCATACTATTCAATCAATTCCGCGAATCTTACCCGGCAGGTGTGATAACCAGATAACTACTTCATATAACATTATTTTTATGCTATAAAAGTTCTGCATTCTGATGATGCACCCTATCTTATTGCGCATTCGGTCGCAAACTCAGTAATTTGCTCTGTACATGTTGGTGTTCTTATTTTGGAGCGTAGAAAGGAGGTCCTCTCATGCCGCCCATCGACAATGACGATTACGAAGACGTACCCGTGTTTGACCAATTGGTGGAGCTTATCAGCAAAATGACCGATGGCGAGCAGGAAAAACTGCTGGAGGTTCTGAAGCAACGTGGTGCTGAAGCCAAGGAAAGAGAAAAGCGTATCAGCCTGTATACGGAAACAGCCTTCACCGTAGGCGGTATGGAACACAAGGGAATTGTCTTGGATCTTAGCAGCGGCGGCTGTTTTATCGAAACCAGTGACGATTTCGCGACCGGCCAGGAGCTTGCGATCAGAATGAAGCGTTCCAAGGATGCTAAGACAATTCTGGTGCGCGGCCGGATCGCCAGGCTTGAACCGAACGGGATCGGTATCTAGTTTTATAAGTAAAAAATTCCTGCAGATTAAAATTTAAAAGGCGGGTCAGCAAATAGCTGCCCGCCTTTTTTTGTTTCGTTGGGGAGAACAGGTAAGCGGACCAGCGCTTAATTTGCCAAGGGTGGGTAATTGAGGTGTACGTTGTTGCGACCCTGTTCCTTGACGATGTAGAGCGCCTGGTCGGCCTGTTCCACCAGTTGCCGGGGGGTAAGCGTGACATCCTGTCCATCGAAAAAGCTGATCCCGATGCTGGCGGTCACTTTTATATGATCGCAAGCCTGAATGCTGATTGACCGGATGTTGTTCAAGAGGCGCTTGGCGACCCGCAGTACGTGGTCGTCGCTGCAATGCAGCAATAGTAATACGAACTCATCGCCCCCGTAACGGGCGGCGGTTTGGAATGACCCGGCTTGCGTCGGATCGTCTGCTGGGTCCTCCGAGAATCGAATCCTGACATCCGACCCCCGCAAGGTGCTTTTCAATACAGCGGACACCTGCTTTATAACTTTGTCGCCTATCGGATGCCCCCAGCGGTCATTGATGGATTTGAAATTGTCGATATCAAGCATAATCAGACTTAAAGGATATTTATAGCGGGACGCCTCTGCGAAGGCCAGCTGGAGCTGCTCGTGCAGGGCCCTGTGGTTGAGCAGCCCGGTGAGCCCGTCGCGGTTGGCAATTTCCGAAAGAATCCTGTTTTTTTCCGAGAGTTCATCCAGCAGGGCGATTGATTTTTCATGGGCGGCCTGCCGGGTCTTTTCGTAAAAGAAGGTGATTATCGCGACGGAGAAAAAAGCCGCCAGGTAGCGGGCCTGGTAGGCCGGTGGATACGGGTACAAGTCCCAGGCCACGGCATTGAAACTGCCGATTACAAGCAGGCTGAAATAAAACGCCAACCAGGCGGCCCCTTTACGACAGCCCAGCAGGAACATGGTGACCCCCGGCAGGATCAACCCCCAGGGAGAGTGATTGATGCCCGGTTTGAAGGTCATGTAGAAAATGAAAGCGCTGATAGTGAGTATCATAAAATAGGAGGTGATCAAGGGATTTTGCGTATAGTGGATGTGCAGCAGGGAGATGGCGAACGAAAGGGCCAGAAAGTACCCAATGCCTGACAAGATATAGCGCTGCTCAAAGGTAGCGCTGGCCCCAAAGATCAGGCTTATCCCAATCCCGATGAAGAAAGTCAGTTGCAAAAATTTAATTTTGCGTCGGGTGTCGGTTGTCAGCGAATCCCTTTTTTCGGATGTCCTCATTGCCCGACCGCCCTTGTCTGCTTTGAAATTATCCATGTGGCACCGGTTTGCCCATGTTCGCGCTGACATCCGCGGCCTTGTCGATATCCACGATGTTACCCTTGAGATACCCCTTGGTTTCGTATTTGGTAATGCGCATCAGTTTTTTGGTGATGGTGCCCATGCGATCCGCCTGGCTCTTTATTTTTTCCGCTTTGTCATGCGGGGGGGGTGCCGGGCTGTGTATCGAGCAGGAGCAGTTCCGAGTAGCCGGAAATGCTCATCAGGGGCTGGTTGATCTCGTGACAGATGGCCCCGGCCATCTCAAGGACACCCTGGAGCCGCTCGCGGTGCAACCTTTCAGCCTGTGTTTGTTTGCGCAGGGTTGAAGTCAGGGAGATTGCCCAGGACACGATGGCCAGGAACGTGAGCGCCAGCGCAAGATAGGGCAGCCAGCCGTACAAAATGGCAGCCAGGCGCTGTTGGAGGTTGTGGCTGGTCACCAGAGTCACGATTTTCCAGGAAAACTCCTGGTTTGAAATGACCGCAGTGCTGGCCTGGTCGGCAGCCGCATGGCCGGTGCTGCTCTGCATGTTGCGATCCAGCGGCCGGATCGTGGTGAAGGTATAAATGCCCTGGTCATTTTGGAACTGTCCCTCTTCACTGGAAGTGAGGATACCCCAAGCTCCCGGATAACGCTGCGCCATTGTCAGCTTCGCACGCCCTGGAAACATAAATCCCCATTCATCCTGCCTGGTGAGGCCTTTGGGCCAGTAGCCCCGGTCATTCAGGAGCATAAGATTCCCGGACGAATCAGATGCGGCCTCCTCCAGTTCTGCCAGGAGTCTTTTTCCAAAGTAGTTGAGCAGGACAATACCGTGCTTGACGCCCTTGGGGTCTATAACCGGTGTGCCGAAACGGATCATGGGTTTTATCGGGACCTCCACCTGGCCCTGCTCCATATTCAGATCAAAGGGCGAGACGAATATCCGTCCGGGTTCCAGTTTGAAGGTGTCCTGGAAATAATAGCGTTTGCCTTTGTTCTGGAGCCTGTCCGCCGGCACCTGCAGCGGAATGCTCTGGCTGTAGTTGATGCGGACTCGCTCCATGCCGGTGGTGTCCAGGAAGCGGACCTGGTCGTAGAGGCCGGTGCTGCGGCTGAATTTTTTGAACAGCCGGGCCAGTTCCTGGCGGGTGGCGACGTTTTCATCCGCGATCATGCGGTACATGGCCGGGTCGGCGGAAAGCAGAAACAGGTCGGAGACGACCGACCGGATATTCTCGTTGGCTACCCTGCTCAGCTTTTCGATGGTTTGCATCTCATTGGACTGCAGCAAGGAGGTCTGTTTGTTCACCTCCTGGTAGAGAAAAAGCCCCGTGATGCATGTAAAAAACAGTGCCAGCGGGATGAAAATCAGAAAAAAGAATTTAAAACTCGATAAGTAGTCGCGCTTGTCCATATACCCATCCTCGGCTAAGGGGAAGTCTCTTTTTTATATATCGGTATTTAGCCGGCAGACTTTAAAAATGGATAAAGGCAGGGGCAATGAGCAACGAGCCTGGGTCGACGATGGGGCCCGGGCAGGATTTAGCGGTTCAGGACAACCTGTCCGCCGCCCTGGTTCTTAGCGGATTGCAGCGCCTTTAATGCATTGTCCAGCAGGGAATGCCTGTCCAGGGCGTCCAGGGGATAAATGGAGATGCCGATGCTAGCCCTAATCCGGAACTCACTTTCCTGAACGTGGATGGGTACCGACAGGGTTTTGATAATGTGTTCGCCACGCGTTTTTGCAAATGCCGTTTCACCACCGCTCTCGCCGATAATCATGGTAAATTCGTCGCCCATGTAGCGGGCAATGGTGTCGTCGCCGGTGATGCTTCCGGTGAGGCGCTGGGCGACCGCCTGGAGGATGAGGTCTCCGGTCTTGTAGCCCCATTGGTCATTGAGTTTTCCAAAACCGTCCAGGCCGACTAGAAGGATGGCCAGCATGGTCTTTTCCCTTTCGGCACGCGTGAAGGCCCTGTCCAGCCGGTCGTAGAAGAGCTGCTTGCTGGGCAGGCCGGTCAGGACGTCGTGATAGGCCTCGAACCACATCCTGTCTTCATTGTATTTCTTTTCGGTTACGTCGTGGCAGATGCTGCAATAGTGGGTCGTGCGACCCGCGTTATTCTTGATGGCCGCGATGGAGAGCAGGGCGGGGTAGATTTCACCGTTCTTGCGGCGGTTCCAGATAGTGCCCTTCCAGACGCCCTTGTGTTTGATCTCGCTCCACATCCATTTGTAGAATTCAGGCTCGTGTTTATCGGACCTGAGGATACGGGGCGTCTTGCCGATGACCTCTTCGGGCTCATATCCGGTGATAGCGGTAAACGCCGGGTTGACCTGCTCGATATGTCCGTCGGCATCCGTGATGACGATGCTCTCGATGACGTTCTCGAAAACGTTTGCCAGCAGGTTCAGGTGTTCGCCGTATTTGCGCCACCGGTCGGCAGCCTGTCCGTATAGCAAAAGTGGATCCGTGCCGTTTATGAGTATGGGGATAAAGACCAGGCGCTGGTCTTCGATCTCGCATTCCAGGCCCTCCTTGAGGCACTCTTCGTCCTCCAGACACTGGTTGAGTTGCTCCATGAACGCCTGCGGCAATTTCACACCGATACCCAATTCCCATTCGCGCAGGACCGACTCTGCGGCCCGGTTCATGTAGAGCAGGGTCCCATCGCCGCTCACGCGGACCACGGGATTCTTGCCCTCCTCTGGAAAGCGGGCCAGAAGCGCGGCCTGGTTCCCGGCTTGCTTTTTAGGCGGGTATTTCTTTGCGGGATTGATCATGTCATCAGCTCCCCTCCAATTTATGGAATGGGCGCACGGGCCTGTTTTAAAGACTGAAGAAAGCGTTGCGCCTTACCAGTGCCAATCAGGGGGTAAATGTGGAAAAACCCTAAGATATTAGAATGATAGTAGGCTATTTCTCAATGGAAGAATATTAAAAGAACATGTGTGGAAGCGATCTCAAAAAACGGACTTTGGTTCGAGGTCAAGGCGGGTGCAAAATTCAAACCGGCGGAATACTGGCGTATTTCAAGGCCATAAATTTTGCGTCCAACGACGAGATCGGGCCAAAAGTCTTTTTTGCGACAGCTTCTAAACAATATGTTGGTATGATTGCATACCATGTCAAGGAACCTGCCAATGGTTGCCCATAAGCTGCCAAGTTTGTCTGATCGGCCCTATTTCTAAAGACATGTAATCACAGCAAGTTGTGTGCTTGTGTGCGTACATTGGTGCAAATGGGGGGTGGGAGAAAATGCCTGCCCTTTTCGGTCGGATTGGCTTTGGGTTGGTGGCCCGGCGTTTGATTTGACTGTCGGTTCGGCCAGCCTTAGCTTTCGACAGGTTGCTGAGGGCATATCAATGGATTCGAAAGACAACAACATTACGGTCTATTTCGATGGCAGCTGCCCGAGCTGCATCAAGGACATGCACGCCTACGACAAGCTGTCCAGTGAAGCCGGTAAACCGGTGACCTGGGTGGACATCACCGGCCGGGACGACCACCTGCGCAGGATCGGTATCGATCCGGTCAGGGCGTTTCTGGAACTGCATATCAAGGATCAAAACCAGAATGTGCTTTCCGAGATGGACGCCTACATCGTTCTGCTGAACCGCGTGCCCCGGTTGAGGCCCCTGGCCTGGCTGATCAGCCGGCCTGCCTTGCGGCCGCTTTTAGCTAAACTGTATCACTGGATGGTTGAGAGCCGCTTGAAACGGCAGGGGCGGTGGAACCAGAAGTGATAGGATCGGACCTGTCGTTCATGTGGCGAGACCACAGGCATCTCAGTTCTGATCCAATACCCCCATCATTGGTTCAGGACCAGGCGAGGTTCCACGGATCCGGGGAGAATTTTTTCTCTGTTAACGGTGAGGCCAGTGTAATAGACTGTTTTTATTTTGTATCTTCTTGGCACTTTGCTTGTGTTTACAAGAAAGGTAACCCAAAGAAAACGCCAACATAAGACGTGGCCCTGCGGGCTGCCCTGCGCTTCTCGGAAAGGGCGCGCTCAGCACAACTCGCTGCGCTCAAACAAGCATTTCGCTCCTTCGCCCTTTCCTGTGATGCTCGGCGCGTCTTAAAGGGCAAGTTCAAACCCAAATAGATAGTCAGCCCCTTTGAGGGACTTCATGATGCCTTGCAGGCTTTTATTCTTTCAAAGCTGAGCTGCGGAGACGTGTCGTCTCGTGCCAGATAAGCGCGGCCACCACGATTAGCAGCGCGATCAACTGCTGATGTGAGAATCCCCAAAAACGCTCCGGGCGACCATCCGCACGCAAGGGATCGAGCAGAATGCGCAACAGCCCATACAAAATAAGGTAACAGCGAAAAGCCGCGCCGACGGGGGCCTTCTCTGATTCGACCCGGGTGAGAATGGTACGGCTCGTTAGCGCTATCAGTGCCAATCCTAAGGACTCGTATAGTTGCACGGGATGTGGCAGCCGCCCCGCACAACAACCTGATAAAAAACAGCCGATGCGACCGATCGCGTGACCCATAGGAATCGCGACTGCATAGTAATCAGCCCCCCGTATAAAACTGAGGCCGCGGACCCGCGCGAAAAGCAAACCGGCTAAAACAGCGCCCACCAGGCCGCCGAAAAACACGAAACCGACATCGAAATCGGCCCAGAAGCGCAGTTCACCGCGCGCGTAGTGCTCCCACCCCAACACCAGAAAGAGCAATTTTGCCCCTGCAATGGCCCCCAACAGAAGTGTCCAGATCGATGCCCAGAATTCGTTTTGGGAGAGGCCCAGGTTATCGTGGTGTCGCCGAAGCCAGAGTACGGCTACCACGCAGCCAGCGGCAGTGAAAAGGCCCCAGGGGTTCATTATCAGGCCGCCTTCCTGGATACCGTCGTCTCCATTGTCTCATAAAACCTTTCGCGCAGACCCTTGGCGTTGACCGCGCACATGGGCTCCAGCCGTCCGTTGATGGGAACCCGAAACACGCATACGGACTGGCGCTCAATGCCTGTCGGTGAGGCGATCTCCACCGGGTCCATGAAGTGATGACTCACGATACAAAAATAGCGGGCGCGCAGCGTACCGGTTCGTTTTAATAGTCGCCGGATGTATGGAAAGCCATGCCGGAGAAGAAAGCCGGCGCGCGGCTTTAAAACGTGCGCAAGCTTACGTACGGCGCGACTGCGAGAGTCGAGACGAAAAGAGAGGCCGCCCATCCGGTCCAGCAGCCCACGCAGAAACCGCATATCGTCGCTGTCATCACGCCGGTATAAAGGTATGAGTTCCACACCATCCCTTTGGCGGACCGCCAAGCCCTGCACGAAGCGGCCGCAGGCCGGATGGCCAAGCCAGCCCTCTCCCTGCAAAAGAGACGGGTTATTGGCCCCTTCCGCGATACGTGACCAGAGGTGATCAACAGAAACACCCGCGATCTCGGTGGGGGTGCGGCCGACAGCGGCTATGGGCTGGAAACTCAACATTTTGAAAGCATCGGCATTGGATAGAAACCAGCGCACGATCCCGGGGATGGCGTCGATGTTCCGGGGCGTTACCGTCACGGTTGAAGCGACCTCCAATCGGCGTCCGGTTTCACGGCGGGCCGTGCGGATCATCGTTGCGAATTCCGCCCGCAGGCCGTTAAGATCCACCTCATCAGACGCACCTGCGTAGCGGTCGCGTCGGCCGCGCACGGTCGTATCGATATGGAAACAGACTTCGGTAAGTCCCCCTTCCGTCATCAGACGTTCGAGGAGCCCTGGCCGGCGTCTGAAGGTTTCGCCGTGGGTCATAATCATCGGAACGAGGCCGACCGCACGTGCATAGGCGATCAGCTCGATCAGTTCAGCCGGGGAGCGCAAAGTGATCTCCCCGTCCGTCAACTGGAGATTGCCGGCGGGGCCGAGCCATTGCCGCAAGGCTCGAATCTGGGCTTTTACTTTGCCCAGCGGAAGCGGGCTTACTCGATTTGAGACCTCGTCGAGGTAACAGGCTGTGCATCTGAAGTCACATGCCGGCATGGCGCCAATCGTGGCACCACAGCCCGCATAGTGCCGCCCCAAAAACTGGGTCGGCCCGCGCAGCTTATCCGGCAGGTGGTTCCAGGTGGCACCCAGAATCTTCCGGATTTCATTTATCTCATCAACGATAGGGTGGCTCATTGCTGTTTGTATTTGGCCTCACAATCGACCTTGGCCTGGCCACCCAGGCCGGCACACTCAGGAATTTCAGCCTCCTTGGACGGCTTGCTGTCGCCCAACAGGCCGAAACAGGCCGTGCCGAATCCCAACAGAATTGCCAGCGCCGTTATCATCACCAGATCTTTGGTATTCCACATAAATCCCTCCTCAAATTTGTCTGACCAATTTCATGATTTGGGCCCCCAGGTCAGTCGGCGGTATTAGGGCCATTCAGTGACCAGTCGTATTTGGTATACGCGATCTTTACGCCGGGTTCGCTGATCCGTGGATCGTCCATATAGCGGGCGACATACCCGGCAACCGATCCGGCCACCGTTTCGAAGTCGGCCCGGAACCAGTCGAAGATAGGCGACAGATACAAGGTGTTCGTGACCGGGTCGAAACGGTTCTTGGTCGTATCGCTCAAAAATGCGCGTGTCTGTTCGTCGAGTTGGCGCTCCAGGTCAGCCGCCCGATAGGCCTCTTTACGCAACGCCGGGCATCCCAGCGAGGCACACACCAGGGCAAAGTGAATGCGCGGTTCGTTAAAATCGGCGCGCAAGGTGTCGTTCTCAATACCGTCGAGGGATATAGCCCCTCCCTTCAGACCGGGCATGGGAATGAAGCGGCGGCGAAAAGCCGCACCGGGGAGAAACCCTATCTTGCGGATCGAGCGGATCGGGTAGTGATCAACAACCAGTTTAACGGTGAAGGCGTTGTAGGCATTGATCCAGAAGGCCAGCCGTTCCTCCCTGGACCACTTTACATAATCAGGGGCACACGTCGCTGACAGGGTTTCGAGGTAGGCCTCCAATGGAGCCCGCCCTTCCTCCTTAAAGCCGGCATATGCCACCCGGCTGTCACTCACCCAACTTTGCAACAACGCATTCCAGGCGCCGTGCGCGGGGTCCATTTTTAAACAGTCGGCCGCGAGCGTGATGGCTGGCGTAGTGAGCATCCATGCCAACAGACAAAGGCCAGTGATTCGCAGCGCATACAGGATGCTCAATTTTCGCATAGCTATATATCCTTTTTCCAGGTAGCCAAAAACAATGCGAGCTCGGTAAAATTACGCGTATCTGCAGGGACCGTGCAGGCTGACGCCGGGCAGGGGGCCGGACATCAGTCTAACTATTTCAAAAAACCGTTTCAAACTCAAGGCTGGAAATCGTGCCGTGGCGGGAAAGCGGGGTTGCCCTCTAATGGATGACCCTGCAGGTCAACTCGCTGGGGACCGATTCTTCAGCGCCGTAACCAGTTTGGGGACAAACAGGAAAAATACAAACAATGCCAGAAAAAAGAAGACCTTGCCGGAAAGCGGCCCGCTCCAGTTGCGGGCGGACCAGCCGAATTCAAGGTGCCGAAGAAAAAAAGCAGGATAAAGGTGCCGGCCAGGATACCCTAACCGGTCCTGGAAAAATAATTCCAGAAGCGAACCTGGGCCAGGCCCAGGCCAAAATCCAGGGGTGTAAATGGGAAATAGACCAGGCTCAGGTAGAGGGCCGCCGCGAAAGCGTTGCGTTCGCTCGTTTCGATTTTTTACATCTTTTTGGTTTTGATTGGTCTGTCCGTAATTGCGGCATTGATGTCGATGATATTTTTATTGAGGTAGTTTTTGGTCTTATATCTCGTAATACACATTAATTTTCTGGTTATACTACCCACCCGATCAACCTGCTCTTTGATTTTTTTTAGACTTTTGTGTTGGAATTTGTCCGCGGGTAAATCCATCAATAAAAGTTCCGAATATCCGGAAATGGCCATCAGCGGTTGGTTGAGTTCATGACATATGGCGCCGGCCATCTCAACGACACCCTGTAGTTTTTCCTTTTCCGCCAGAGTGGTCCGCAATTCAATAACGCGGCGCCCTACGTCAATTCTGGCGCGCAACTCGTCGTGATCAAACGGTTTCACAATATAGTCGTCGGCGCCGGCATTCAGTCCCCTGATGATATCCTTTTTGTCTTTCTTGGCGGTTAAAAGGATCACATACGCTGCAACAGCTGTTTCAAACTGCCGCAGCCGGCGGCAAATCTCAAGGCCGTCCATACCCGGCATCATCCAGTCCAGGATGGCCAGTTTGGGTGTATCCTTGCTTTGCAACTTTTCCCATGCTTCGACCCCATCAGCAACGGACGTAACGTCATGTCCCCATTTGGATAGGGTGCGTTTTAAGATGAAAAGAGAGGTAGAATTGTCGTCAGCAATCAATATTCTCATCGCAAATGAAATCCTGTCTTTGAATACGGCGGACGATCGCCGCCCGTTCTGTCTATTTTTGACATGTAAATGATTTTTCCCTTGTATGTACTGATATCGACCGTGCTTAACAAAACTTAAGCTTTTAGTAGGAACGAGAGGTATCACTCGGCGCTATTCTGGAGGCTATCTGCTATTTTTCACATAAAAACAGGGTTATTATAGCTGTATCGGTACCATTTTTATGATATCTTTGGATTCAATCCAGAGGCTAACCTTAACGTAACGTGGGCCCGGCATAGCTGGCAACTTTGGTAACAGGCATAGAAATTAAAAATTCAACTGGAAATTCATGAAAGCCCTTCATTTCGCCTAAACAATGCTTATGTATTGGGTATTGCTCGTTTAATATACCAGAACCTATCTCAAAACATGCTACGCGGGGCATGCGTTGTCATTGAAAAAAGGTTGTCGAATGGTGAAAACACAATCCAACAATATAAAAGATTACCGCATCCATACCAGCCTGATCGAAGAATCACTTAAAGCCAAAGAGCGGAAAAAACGCCTGTTTCGCAGCGATCTTGTTCTGGAGGGTAAGCGCAAGGAAAGGCCGGTAACCGATTCCCCGACCCAGTATGAGATCAAGTATCTTCTGGGCCCCAATTTGGCGATCGTTGTAAAACGTCTGCTGCCGCTCGAAGATATCGACCGTCTGTATGCTTTAAAGGTCGGCAAGATTTCCCAGGTTACAAAATACAGTCAGCTTATTGGCGTGGGCGCTGGATTCGACGTGCAAGAGGGGCAAGTCATCGATCAGCATTTTTTAGACGAGCTTACGATTCTCTACAATGCCGACAACCTGGACATGATTGCCAAGTTTCAATTCTTCTATGACAATTCCGCGCAAATGTCTTACTCGCGAAATTTTAATTTGAACCAGGTTGAATGCAGAACCGACAACTGCCGGAACCGGATTGGTGATTATAATCCGGTCTATATCTACAATCTGCTTTTTGATCTGCTGCAAAAAGAAAAAAATGCCAAAAACTACTACCGTTGGCGCAAAGGTTTGGGTTTTGGCTTTAACAAGCAAGCGATCTGATAAATCAGGATCGATACAGGGGTGGTTTTTCTCTATAACGGTCGACGCCATAGCGCCAAGACCGGATCGTTGGCCACTGGATTTGTCGTAATTGCAAAATTCTCGCGCAGAGGCGCAGAGACGCAGAGAACCCATGAATATACACGGCTTTGCCGGTGAAAACACCAATGCCCTTGTTTTTTTGCTCTTCGCGCGATAGCGCGCCCAAATTCTGGTTATAGGTCTTCCCTGCGCCTCAGCGTCTCCGCGCGATGCAGGGGCTTGCATTTCGCGTTTTCTGTTGAATCCTTTTTAAACCTTATCCTCGCGCAGAGGCGCAGAGACGCAGAGAACCCATAAATATATTCCCGCTACACGGGATTAAAACTAAAAGGGCTTTTAAGCCTGAAGTTTTCAATGGTTTTACGCGCGATAGCGCGCCCAATCTGGTTTTGGGTTTCCCTGCGCCTCAGCGTCTCCGCGCGATGCATTGGGTTAGCATTTCGCATTTTCTTTTGAATTCTTTTTAAACCTTATCCTCGCGCAGAGGCGCAGAGACGCTGAGGAAACCGCAAATAGTTTCCCGCTACACGGGATTAAACCCTAAAGATCCTTACCTGGTCTGTTTTTCGCGCGATAGCGCACCCAATTTCTGGTTTTTGGTCCTCCCTGCGCCTTTGCGTCTCCGCGCGATGCAGGGGTTTGCATTTCGCGTTTTCTTTTGAATTCTTTTCTAAACCTTATCCTCGCGCAGAGGCGCAGAGACGCAGAGAACACCGCAAATAGTTTCCCGCTACGCGGGATTAAACCCTAAAGATCTTTACTTGGTTTGTTTTTCGCGCGATAGCGCCCCAAATCTGGTTTTTGGTCTTCCCTGCGTCTCTGCGCCTCTGCGCGATGCATGGTTTTACCATTGTGTTTTGGTGTGAGGCCCCACTTATATCGGCCATTCTCCTTAACGATTTGCAGGTTGTCAGGCAGGCTGATTTCTCCCAGGGCACTGCCGTCGATATAGCCCTGTACCCGGTAGGCGTCGCTATTGCGCTGCACGCTGGTTATATGCAGTTTTTTGTCGGAGCCGCCGCGGAAAAAAGGTTGGATACGATTGGCGAACAGCGATTTTCCGCTGCCGTCCGGTCGGAAACTCTCCGCAAAACAATCTTTTCCAAAAATTGAAGTTTTCCCCATCAGATTACCGGCACAGTCCTCCAGGAACTGGTGCTGCTCATCGCTCAGCTCCGCATCGAAATAGTCATCCCTGTCCAGCAAGTCGGCCTTTTCCGGCAATCCGAGCCAGCGCCAGCGACCTTTCAGTTTGATTAAGTTCTCCAGGGGGTAGACCCCTTGTGGTCCGGCGTAAGTCCGGTGGGCGATCTTCAGCTTGCCGCGCAGGTAGGCCCTGTTTTTTTCGATACGCAGCTTGGTTATGTGAATGTATTCCAGGGGGGGCGGGCTGCCGGTAAACATCAGGCGGGAGGGGGAGGCGAACATGTCCCGGTGGTGGTTGTACGCCCGCGCATAATTTTCAATGATGACGTGGGTGTCTTTACTGATGATGTCCAGTGCAAATTGATCGAAGAAATTCAGGATGTCCTTGGGCACAGCCACGGAGAGTACATAATTGGGCTCAAATATGTAGGCATTGTCCGCCGATACAGTTTCTGATTCCGGTTCCGGTTTGGTTGCCAGTGTCTCCGTTTCCGGCCTGGCTGCCGGTGTCTCCGTTTCCGACGGTTCCATAACAGCCCCGACAATCAGCGCCAGCAGCCTGTCGCGCCCGGTATCTTTTGGCAATGGAAAGCGGCTTGTCGACGTCACTGCCAAAACGACTTGTGCAGCCGGCACCAGGACGAGATACTGTCCCCCTTCACCGCGCACCACCAGACAGTCACGCTCATTGATGATTGTCTTCACCCATCCGCCGCCCGGCATGTCATCGAGCTCAGCTTCCGGCGCTCCGGCAAATAACCTTTGAACCCATTGTCTGGAGACGATCTGTCTGCCTTCCCAGGTCCCTTCCTGGGCCAGCAGGTAGCCCATCTTGGCCAGATCGAGCGCTTTGAGTTGAAATCCAACGAACGTGTCCTTGGGCAGATCGTCTTCATTGGCTCCGTTGGTCACAATGCCCAGCGGTTGGAAGAGATATTGGGCCGCGTAGTCAAAGACGCTCCGGCCGGATACATTTTCAATCACCTGGCTCAATAAAAACGCAGCGGCAAAGTTTATGGCGGGTTGCGCCTTTTCCCGGTGCCGTGAAACGACGCGCAGGCTGGCCTCGATCCGGTCATTGGCGTAAAACAGCTTCCAATAGTCCGGGTTATGGGAACCCCAGAGCAAGGGCGCCCGGGCCCATAGCAGGTCGTTCAAGGTCAAGGACAAGCCCTCGTCGGACTGACTCTGTTTCAGTTGTTTGGGGAAAAAAGCAGTTAGGGGCTGCTCCGGCCCCTGGATCAATTTTTGATCGATGGCGATACCGATCAATACCTGAAGAAGCGGAAGGTTTAAAGCATGCAGGTAATCCGTTTCCAGGGGCCCACTTTGCCAGTAGTATTTTTCGACGACCGTTTTCCCGTTGCGCAGCATCAGTAGGCTGCGGGCCGTAGGCAGCCGCGTGTCCACATAATCGAGTGCTCTGGCAAGACGGCCCGGATCGATGTGCTGGGTTTCCGGTTGGGCCGGATTCCATTGCTTCTGATCAAGATATAATGTCTTTTGCGCAAACAGCACAATGCAGGCCCACACCACCAGCCCGATGACCACAAGGCTGGCCAGGTAAACGGCTCCCAACTTGAGGATGCTCTTCATGGGTATCATGCGTTTTGCACCTTCTTTATTCAATCCTTTAAAACCTTGTCCTCAGGGCCAAGTCAGAGACATTCGGCTGTGCCGTAAAAGCATTTTTCTCGCGCAGAGACGCAGAGGCGCAAAGAAACCACAATTATTGTTCCGCTACGCGGGATTAACACCTAAAGGACCCTGAAGTGGGTTTTCGCACGTTAGTGCGACGGAATCCTGGTTTTGCCTTTCTCTGCGCCTTTGCGTCTTTGCGCGATGCATGGTTTTGTTTTTGTGTTTTTTGAAGTGAAGCCCCTATAAGGGGCAACCCAAAGCCTGGCCATCTGGACCAGGCTTCTTTAGCCGGCCCTAAAAACTTGATCTCCAGGGCACGTCGCCGACTTCGCCATAGTAGCCTTTGGCTTTTAGCTTAAATACGAAAACGATTCGCTAATCGCTAACTGCTAAAAGCTATATCCCGAGATTTTACTTCAGCCTTCAGTCTTCAGCCTGCTCCCCTGAATCCGGCCGCCCCTCAGGTGTAATCCAATGCTTGGTCCTCCGGGCCAGGATTCTTTACGTCAATTTGTTCCAAGGGTTCTGCCTGCTCGGCCCTATAATAGATCCGCAGTAAAGCCGGCGCGAGCAGGACATCGGCCAGAAATGCCACGAGCAGCGCGATCCCCATCACCAGGCCAAAATCGGAGACCACTTTCAGGTCGCTGAACAGCCGCATCCAGAAACTGGCCACCAGGACCATGGTGGTTGCCAGCAAGGCCCGGCCGGCCGATCCCAATGTTTCGCGGACCGCAAAGCTGATATCGCCGGATTGCAGGTAGTACCTGCGGAAGTTATGGAAAAAGTGGATGGTGTCGTCCACCGCCAGGCCAATGGCGATACAGCCGCCGATCAGGTTGTAGGTATTCAGCGGAATCTTTAAAAGCCCCATGACGCCCAGCCCGATCACAATGGGAAACAGGTTGGGGATCATGGCCAGCAGCCCCAGGCGCAGGTCGCCAACGGCCAGGACCATCAATATCGTAATCAGGATAAATCCCGTGCCGTAGCCAATGGCCAGGCTGGTCATCATCGCATCGAGGATGCCGGAGTTGATGGCGGCAACCCCGGTGACCGCCTGCCTGGCAGCGGAGTCAAACAGCACGGCGGTAAATTTTTTCACCCGGTTAATGAAATTCACATCCCTGGCCGCATCCCGCCAGTACATCATGGCCGTCAAACGCCCCATGCTCAAATCCGCATCCGTGTAATGTTGCAAGGTTTCGGGAACCAGGCGATTGAGCTGATCGAAATGCTCTGTCAGCACCCGACGGTCTTCCGGAAGCTTACACGCATCGTCCCCCTGGTGTTCGGGGCCACAGGCAATCTCCTTGATGAGATCGGCAGTCGAGCGGGTGCGTCCCACGAACGGCCGTACATAATCATCGGTCTTTGAGCGCAGGTAGACGTCCATCCGCTCGAAAGCATCCAGCAGGTCGTGGTCGATGATGCCCTGTTTTTTTTCTGTATCGACCACTATTTCCAGGGCCCGAAACCCGCCGGTTTTCTTTTCAATAAAGCGGACCTGTCGCATGAAACGGGATGCTCGCTCAAAATAGTGCAGCTCGTTGTGTGAAAAATGCAGCCTGGGAATGTTGATGCCCGCCAGAATGGTAACCGCCAGGAACCCAAAGAAAACAGGTTTGGGCCGGGCGATCCCGAGGCGCCCGAGCGCCTGCAGGGAGCGGTTGAAAATGGAAGCCTTATAGATCGCTTCCCCCTGTTTTACGCCCTCCACAACTTGCAGGATGGAGAGAATGGCGGGCAGGGAGAAGAGCGTAAACACCAGGATGGCCAGAATGCCGACGATGGTGAAATTCACCAGATTTGCGATGGGCGCAATCCCGGTGAATGAAAATGTCATCAAACCCGCTACAGTTGTGAGGCTGGTCATGGTGATCGGAAAGCCGGAGTGCTGCATGGTGGCGATGATGCCCCGGAACTTGCCCACCCTATTCTGGAATTTGTAAAAAACCACCAGGAAATGAATGGGGGCGGTCAGGCCGATGGATAGAATGATGGAGGGCAGCATCGATGAGGTATTGCTGAAGCGCACCGACAGCAGGGCCATCAATCCCAGGGCCACCAGCAGGCCCAGGATGGTCGTGATTTGGGGAAAGAAAGCACCCGAGCCGCGGCCAAATATGATCGGCATAAGCAGCAGCGGAACAAAGAGGATCGTAAGACACATCTTGATCATGTTGGCGCGGATCATCGGCTCGACATGATATTGGTAGACCGGTGTGCCGCTGAAGGCAATCCGGAACTCCTCGGCCTGGTATTGCTTGATAATGGCCTCGACGATAGCGATGACGGCAATATTTTCTACCTGTGATATGGATTGCTGCTCCCCGGAATGAGCCGGCCTTTTTGCCCCGGGAACGCCCCGGGCATACCCGCGCAGGCGTTTGCCGTCGGGTGTCAAGGCCGAAACCGCCTGCGTTTTGATAACGACCATGGCCTGCTTGCCGTCCGGGGTGAAATAGAGGTTTTTCAACCCGGGATAGGCCAGCGCTCGTTTTCTGAACTGCCGCGATTCTTCGGCTGTCCGTGGCGGGTTATCGAGAATCCGGCCGGCCCGCATGCCGCTGTCGGTGGCCGCGATGTAGGGGGCATTGGCCAGCGATCTGACTTCTTTCAGCAACGGCACCGCATTTTCCAGATCTGCATGCAGCCACTTGAGTTTGGAGAGGAATTCAGGGCTGAAGACGTTACCGGACGAGACCAGCAGCACGATATTCTCGTCACGTCCGAATTGACCGCGAAACCACTGGTAATCGGTAAGCAGCCTATCATCCTGCGAGAACAGGGTTTCCACCGATGTGGCGATGCTGAGCCTGGGAAGCTGCGTAATGGCTGCTCCGGCCACCATTACCGTCAACAGTATGATAATCAAACGGCAGCGGATAACCCAGAAGCCTAAACGCTTAAAACCCTTTTCGAGCTTTTTCTTATAGTCATACATCTGATATTATTATGCTATCGCCGTTTGGGAGGGTAAAATATGCCTATACAAATAACACCCATTTGGTCACATTGTCAATACTATTGAGGATAAGTGTGCCCTAAAGGGTGCCTTGGAAATTAGATTCAGGAAGGTATGATATACCTTTAGTGGGCAACCCTATATGCACCTCTGTTAGAATATTTCCCAACCTTTGCCGTGGTTCGACTCTCGTCCCGCCTAATATCTACTGCGAAATCCGACATTGATTAAAATATTTGACTTAATTTGGCTATATGTTAGGTATTTCAAAATACCCCCTTTCCAAACCGAAATGCCAAAATCTGTATAAAAGTCCGATTGCCGTTTTCTCACATTGAATGAGGACGATATTTAAGTGAAAACTTTCTTATTTTCAAATCCAGCCAAGATTCTTGATGAAAAATATGACCGGCTCGCAATCCTGCTGTTTGGACTCACCTGGGTTTTTTATTCATACACACCACATCTTGCTACCCACATTTTCAGGCCGGCGATGTTTCACTATTCAGCCACTTTAAATCGGCTTTGGATCCCCGGGACACTCTTGACCGTTTTCTATCTGACGTTTCCGCAGGTCTTAAAGCTCGATAGTATCGGTAAGATCATAACTTTTGGTTTTGTTGCGGTTTTTGGCTATGCCGCGCATTTTTTCATAAAAGGATTCGGGATTATCGATTTTTCCTGGTTTGGATTCTACTATGGAAATATAGGCGTCGTTTTACTTCTCAGGGCCATGCAGAGAAGAATGCTAAGTCTTAAAGAAAGAGTGGAGGCGGACCTTGATAAATACGACAAGGACGTTATTACCGAACTGAAAAAAGAGTGGAGTTTCCTGCTCAGCAAGTTCCTTCAAGTCTATTTGGCAGCGGCCACAATCCTCGGTGTCTGCATGTCAATTCTCCTTTCCGGTGTGGCCACAGTCAAGGGTGTTCAAATGCCGTCTTGGGAAGACTGGGCCCGGATGCAAAATGCCATCCGCATGGCGTTTTTATTTTTTGCCGAATCCGGGCTCTACTTTTTGTTCTTTATAGCGCCAATCATCGATGTGATGAGTTCTTATCAATCTCTCTTAATCAGCAAATACGATGTTTCTCAAAACGTAGAAGGGCCGGACGCAAATGAACTCTCATTTCAATCAGAACCTGATAACGACGGGCATCGGCTTTCATTTGTCGATTGGGGAAAAGTCAGATCTATGCGTGCAAAGTAAAATGTTGTCATGTGAGTTGACCAAGCTTCAGAAAACTATCGGAGAATAGAAGTATGCAAAGAGTCCATTTCATTGTCATTGTGTTATTCTTAGTCACTCCAAGTAAAGGGATTGCGGATATGTTTGCCGGGTATGACGCTTTTTGTGGTCTACCGGTTGTAGTAGGCCCCAACCCTCAAATGGCAACTGCCGAGACGGACCGCATTGGCAGAAAGTTCATCCATATCGATCCCAGGGCAATGTCCAATTGGACCAATTCGAGGATTTTTGTGCTTGCCCATGAATGTGCACATCACCGACTAGGCCACACGTCTTCAATGGGAAAATTAGAGAGATTTTCTGGCGGAACAGCAAGACAAGAGCTCGCGGCAGATTGTTGGGCTGCGAAAAAGTTACGCCAAATTGGCTATGAATTTGATATTTCACGAACGATACTTCAACATGCGAGCAGAGGGCACTTTTCAGCAAACGGTTATCCATCAGGAAACCGTCGTGCCCGGAATATTTTAAACTGCATCGGGGAAAGGCCTTGTCGCACGGTTATGCGTGAATGCCGGCATCCGGCGCATCCGAGAGGTGATCGTGTTCCATGCTCTCATAAGGTTAGAGCACACCCAAATGGAGACTTATATCCTTGCCAGCACCCTTGCCCTGGACCATATGGAATGGTTCCTTGTCATCCGCGTGGGGATCTATATCCCTGTAAGCATATTGTAACAGCGCATCGCTTCGACCTGATTCCGTGTACTCATCCGGCGCATCCGGCTGGCCATCCCGATGAGGTATGTGACTAACTTCAAGCTACAAAAATAAAGTGAAATTAATTATAATTGATAGATGATGGTTTTGGAGAGGAAACCATGAACAGTGATGATCTGCAAAAGCATATTTTTGCAACGTATGTGAATCTAAGAATTGGTATTGCAGCCTTGGGGTTGATGTTTCCTACGATTCTATGGATAGGCGGCGTGTTCAAAGGAATAGGCCTCCAAAGTTCTATGAGCGCCTATTACCACGCTACTATGAATGGTGCATCCATGCGGGATCCGTTTGTGGGAATCCTCTTTGCCGTAGGTTTGTTCCTCATACTGTACAGAGGGTGGAATGCAAAAGAGAACTGGGCCTTGAATTTTACCGGTCTGTTTGCAATCGGTGTGGCAATTTTTCCAATGGAGTGGAATTGTGCACCAAACTGCAGCAGACTATCGCTGCACGGCTTTTGTGCAATATCACTTTTTTTGTGCATGGCTTATGTTTGTATCTGGTGCGCCTCTGATACCCTTCATCTACTTAAAAATGAAAAACTGGAGAAAAAGTACAGCCGAATTTACAAACTGCTGGGAGCGGGAATGATCTTAGCTCCAGGCATAGCACTGTTCCTCACAGTTATATCTAACAAACTACATGCCTACACATTTGTGGCTGAAGCTATAGGAATCCTGATCTTTTCAAGTTACTGGCTTATGAAAAGCAAGGAACTGGCTTTGTCGAAAGCTGAGTTAAAGGTTTTAATGGGCGAGTTTTAAACTAAGGCCTCAATCGGCCATTTTTCGGATTGAAATAGGGCGATTAATGCTGTTCTTGCAGTAAATATTCCATGTTATATTTATAATATCAAATAGTTTGCTTGGTCCGACCCCTTGAGCGCTATGACTAATACGTCAATATACGATGGCTTAAAACATATACGCTTGGTGCACTACACACTTGTAATCGTATCTTTCACAGTTTTTTATATCGTTGTCTCTGTATGGTCTGATTCTCCAGAACTTTTAGCTGAATTTGAAAAATTTGAGACGGCAGTTGAGAGAATTCAAAGTGATGATCTCTTTTTCCTAATGCTGTTACCAAAGAAATGGCATCAAGCGAAAATTGGAAAATTGATTGATGATATTAATAAGATAATTGAACCTGAAAACAACAGAAGAGTTCAGGTTAAAAATCAGCATTTTATACCGATACTAAAAAAAATCACCAAACTGCAAAAAGTAGATGATATTTTAGTTAGATGGCCTGACATACAAACATCGTCAATAGAGAACTTGCGTAATTCAATAGAAAATCGTGAGTGGCAAATTGAGAAAATATCACAAGTTGGTGTTGACAGAAGTACTAAATTGAAAATTAATGAATGGATCAGAAAAAATATTAAAGGGAAAACGGACTTTTTGGCCAAAGGAACTTATTATGCTAAAGATCTTTTCATTTTAGATTTGAGTCTGAAAAAGATGATAGGGGTTAAAAAGAAGGAAGTGTCTATCTCCCTTGGAATGGACCATATGTTCTTATCAACAGAGGAAAACTCTCTTCCTGTCAAAATCGGGATGCTGAAAGAAGAGTTTTTTTTAAGTGGTGAAACAGAAAATGAGAATGTTAGGATGCCGCAGGGTTGGTTCAAGAAGAGAGAAAACTATCCTCGTATATATACCCATTGGGATGAAATAAAACATAAGACTATTTCAGAAGCCAAGCAGTCACTAAAAGAAAAAATGACGGAGAGATTAAAAGGGCGTAGCACTAATATGTTAGGTATTAGAATCTCAGGCCCGGATATAGGCTATATGGGACCATTAGCCATAATTATAATTTTGCTCTACTTGGTTAATTATGAATACTATCTGTATGGTCTCTTGAAAAATAGAATAGTGAGAATTAAAGAGAACGAAAACTTGAATTTCGCACTTCCATGGATAGGGGTTATGCAGACAAACTTATCTTTGTTTACCACTTTTATTACAATATCACTATTCCCAGCAATAGCTGTGCTATTTGCTATCTGGCGCGTATTGGGAGCGTATGTGTTGGATATGAAAATAATTGCTGCGATTGTAAAAGTCAAAGACCTCCCGGACAGTCAGCCCTCTCGGGTCAGTGATTATTAGGCGGCCTCCTTTGACAATTCTTCTCGACGTTTTTTACCAAGCTCAAATGTCTCGATTGGCCGCCGGCCCTGA
>Ga0209428_1000090_pt1 | contig 25869 bp, 13 predicted proteins | sample OlaalgELextract1_2_FD_187377 | JGI IMG/M metagenome (GOLD analysis project Ga0209428, IMG submission 187377) | Olavius algarvensis symbiont microbial communities from Tuscany, Italy - Type G ELBA extract 1 (SPAdes) (version 2) | ecosystem: Host-associated > Annelida > Digestive system >...
CTGGACTGGCTGCACGGACTGCATGACCGGTCTCTGGCAACTCCAGGTGGACATCAGCGTCGATCTCAGCTGCCGTACTGACTGGACTGGCTGCACAGACTACATGGCCGGTCTCTGGCAACTCCAGGTGGACATCAGCGTCGATCCCAGCCGCCGTAGTGGCTGGACTGGCTGCACGGACTGCATGACCGGTCTCTGGCAACTCCAGGTGGACATCAGCGCCGAACTCAGCTACAATATATTGCGTACGGATTGCTCTATATCTCATATCAACCAAAAACTATATACCAGATAAATGAATGTAATATCTGAATAACAACAACCAGAAGTGTGAAGCACTTCAGGGCTGCGATGTCCAACAAATATTGAAAGGATATAGCAAATATGGCCACCGCGGGGTCGTCATTTGAGGTTCGATCTGTGAAATCTACAGGTGTCTTCCTCGGCCCAAGTTGCATGTTCCCTGTGAATTTCATCGTAATCCCTTGAGTTGAACACGAGATACTGTCTGGACACGAACGTTTTCGCTCGAAAACGAAAGAAAAATGGCGTCATTTGACCTTCATTTGACCTTCAGCCCCCGAAATCTATAGGTGTCTTCCTCGTGCCAAGGTGCATGTTTCCTGTGAATTTCATCCCAATCCGTTGAGTTGAACACGAGATATCGTCTGGAAACGAACTTTTTTTTCGCTCAAAAAACAAAATGGCCGCCTACGGATGTGACCTTTGACCACACGACCTCAAAACTGAAAGTCAGAAATGGCCTAGTGGGGGGAATGTTCCATGTAAGTTTGAGGAAAATCGGATGAATGGATGCAAAGTTATAGGCATGTGAAATGTGACGGACAGACAGACGGACAGACACCACATGGCGTTTATAGAGCTGCTCGTCACAGCTAAAAATAATGAAACTTAGTGAAATTAACTGTGGCCCGGTGGCCAGGTTTTGGTTAATGCTTCACAATTCACACTTCACTGTGTTTTAGCCTATAACTGGTCATTTTTTCACGTTCAGTGCAGGCTACGCCACAATTTCGGCCTACATATTATTGCATGCACAGATTACATGCCTTAAAGCCTTGACATATGACATACAAAACAAGCAGTTAAGCTATCGCTGACATACCACGCAATGCTCTGTCATAAAATAGTAGGGCTGGCCATAATTCTACGTCCGGTGTAAAATATGAAACTGCCGTGATCCTAGCTATTCCTGGTCTCCTTTATAACAGCGTGAACGTCGATATTTCAAGACATTTAACCATAACCCCCCAAGGTCACTTCATCAATAGGTATTTACTTTTGCAGAACTCGCACGATTTCCTATTTGTCTTCTATAGTAACTATGCTTCGTACCGTTTTTTGAGCTACAGGCTATTGTTGCTGAATTTTCTAGGCTGAGAGTTGGGTGGTTTTAATTCTACTTCCGGTGCAAAATCTGGGCGTCCCTGATTATGTTTAAGTTGTTGTGATTTGATTACGATTATGGCTACTTGTAGCCGTTAACGGCAATTTTGAGGTCGACATAACAGTTCAAGGTCACTGAATGTCATCGGTAATTCCAAATACAAAATCTACATCTGTTTGGTTTAAATTTAGATAAAATGTACATTTACAATATAAGGCGACAAAAATACATGGTACAAAGTACATGACATCAACAACGCCAAGCAACATCCCCTCTTTGTGAACAATGGATTTCTTTACACAAATCCAAACAAATCCACTGGCGCAAAATTGATTCCATGTTTTACTATTTACAAGCTAAAGCCGTGTTGGTCAAAGTTTGAGTCAAAAAGTACCACAAATCCACATTCTAAATCAAATCAAGAAATATGGAATTAAATTAAAATCAGCTCAATGTTGTTCCCAACTTGGATTCCAGACTACCTCATCAAGTCCTAGACCAATAGCATACAAAAACACTTGTTCCAAATTCCAAGTGTGTCCTCAAATGCTATTGATACACAAAATCTGTCATTTTGTGTGTTTTCTGCAGTCACAATCATACACAGCTACTGTTCTGTCGTATGAAAATTATGTTAAGGGTCAAAATTTCCCCATTTTGGGGGGAATGGACTCGACCTGAAACTTTGCAGCTATGATTCAGGGCATAGCCTCCTTCCAAAAGTTAGCTCGATCCGTCCAGCCGTTTTCCCACAGTGCACGTGTGTGACCAGTCAACGACCAACTTACCAACATCACTAGGAATACCTGGATCTGTAATCATTTATGGCAGCAGTGTAAGTAAAAACCTTAAGAGAGCTGATATATAACATACTCATTAAACATAAACACCTATATTTAAATATTGGTAGGATGCTTTTGAAAATAACCAGAAAAACCATTGCATATGCTGCACAAGGACATCACAAAGTGCCTGCTTACTTGGTTGACAACTGCACGTTGCATTACAGATGAATGGTTTTATATCACCTTTGGTCATGCCTACCGCCAATTAGTCCTAATTTTGGCCACCATGAACCAATTCCTGGCCATTGGCCAGGTTAGCACACGATATGTGGCCAGGAATAGGTGGAATTGACTTTACCAACTGTGCACAGAAAATTGTTCACAGTAATCAAAGACAACAACATTAATAATTGCTGTTTACATTTACCTGTCACTGCCTGACCAGGTTCGGCAACTGCCTTGAATTTAGTGAATCTCGGCTGCATGTAGACGTACCGACTGTATCTGCTGCTGCACCCAGCTGTGGATCGCGACGATCGACGGACATTTTCAGTATCTATCAGTCAACAACATGTCTGTGTAATCAATAATGTGCATGAAAATCAGGGGTTGTTTGTAACAAGGGTGGGTTGTAACACTACCGGTACTATCACGTGACCACTCTCAAAATTTTCAGGAAAACGTTTAATTTTCACTAGCCGTGCCCGCCCTTCGGCTACATAATTTTGACCCACGCCTACAGAACACGACCACCTTACTTACGCAACGGTGCTGGCATCTGTCTGTCTGTCCCACCCCCTGTCAGTGACAGTTGGCGGGCCATCGACGCTTAGCAGTCAAGGTGTGATTGTTTGATAAGTGATAACTGTACTATTGTGATGGTGGTCACAGTATACAGTATATCGCATATCAGACAGGGAAAGGGGATTGGGGTGGAGGAGGTTAGTCGGCATTACGCAGTTACATTGCTGAAAGGAGTTTAAATAGTCAAAATTGGCTTACAACCTCTCACGTCAGCCCCGTTAGATAAACGACTGAATCTAGCAACTTGGAAGTTTGGCAGTCAGGCGGATAAATTTGACAAGCTTGGTGAGGATCGGTTGAAGGGACTCCTGAGAAAACTGGGCTAGAAAATGGCACTTACCCTGACGGGCGGCCTACACGTTGGCATGCAGCCCCAAATGCCAACATTTATAGTTATTTATTATTTTAACTATTGTATTAATTACTTGCACCATTTCAATACGCACATTTCTTCTTTTCTTCTTCAACTCTCTTTGACGCAGCCAATTCTAACATTCTAAAACCTCGGCTGTTTTCATTCATGATTTCTACAAACAATCAGGTCATCAAACATTTGCTTACACATTACTATGGTTACTTCATAATTACAACGGTTTCAATTCACTATTTGCAGAATTACATATAACTCCCCTATAAAATGTACGATTAAACGCTAATAGGAAATCGCTATCTGGCATTTAGAATCCGTAGTCATTTTTGGAATTGAGATATATTGATAGGCCGAAACTAGTTATGCTAAACACCGGGAGGGCCACATATCGTGCCCTCCACCTTGGCAGCACAGATTCTTGTTCAGCGTAAAGTAGCAAGAAACTACAGTCAACAAGACAGTCCAGTCACATGCCCCGACTATAGTCACCCTGCAAATTTTTGACTTATTGATACTGTGAACACTACAAATGGTGTGTAATCGTACTGATGCTCAACAGTATCAGTTAGAGTTTAGGACTGGCCTCTTGCATCTTGGGGTTAGTGTTAGGGTTTAGAGTTAATTTGACAAAGGGTGTTTAAAAAGGCCACCTTGCAATTTTTTAATAAATTGCCATTGCCGGACAAATAGCGTTAGAGTAGCTAGCATAAAGGGCTATTTTTCCGGCAGCCGGATGAATAGCCTGCGGGTTATTCGTCCGGTGAGTGGACGGATAGCCTTTGCCAGTATTTTATTGATAAGGTATCGATCCTAACCTCGTTTCAAGCCTTTTATTCATTAAGTAACCTGACACTACCATAACCCTAAACCTAACCCTAACTGACACATGAAGCCACTTCTGAGCCTACACAATACCGGAATTTAAATGAAAAGTAGCTATGTTTGCTTCATTGTCCGCATTGTATTCAGCAGCTGCGTCGCATCCGCTGCTTAAATACTGGTGTCTGCATTGTCCACATTATTTAGCATGACCGTCTACGGATGCAGGTAAATTGCTTCTGGAAAATGCATATGTGATGGGTATTATATGTCAGGGTATCTATACAAGGAGACATGTTGCCATAAGTTGAGGTGTGGTTATGATGGCCCCTGACCACCCCATGGGAGAAAATTTTCATTAGGGACTCGAGCTCATGTCTATTAACTTCATTGCCAAATCAGAACGTCCTACTTTGATTAGTTTAGAAGATACATAATTGTCTTTTAATCAATTTGACATATACCGTATTGTCCCAATGGCGCATCCAGGGGAAGTCAAAATACGCTGTTAAGTGCAATTATGTGGACTTATTGGTCAAATTACTGGGAAACATATACAGATAAAGGAATAGATGCTAGGATGCGTTTTATAGCATTGAATCACAGCAGCTCGGTAGAGCTGCAGTGTTAATCCCCGTTCACAAAGGGATAGGAAAATGGGAACTTTGACCCTCTACTAAATCAAAACCCCTAAAAATTATCAAATTCAAACGTTACACACGTAATTACGTGCCGCTCAAAAACGTACACGCAAATTTTTGTTTTGATAGGTTCAGCGGGGGGTCTCGATCCCCAAATGGGTGAAATGTTATACGCTTTTGTGACTTTTTTGTTGTACTGTACTGTATTATTTTATTCTCGTGCACGCGTCCAGCTCGTACCCGTGGGCGGATTTGCACCACTCATAGCTCAAACGACGTGTTTCTGCCCAAGGAGGTGCGTTTTGGGGGTATCGACTATATAGAACTTCGTTTAGGGGGTTAGAGGCCCCCAAACCCTCCCAAAGTTGGCGTGGTTAGGCAATTTCAAGCCAAAACGACAAAATATGGAAGTGTTGATATCTCAGAAAAAGCTAAACAGGATCAACTTGAAATTTAAGGACATTGTTAAGGTCATTAAGACAACATCATGGCTGGTCTATGATGACGTCATAATTAACCTAAGATGACGGACAGCCGTAAAAATGCAATGCAATAACTCAGCCCGGATCATCCGATCGTTACCAAATTTGGCATGTGCATGCAGAATCAGGCACTCAAGTCAAATAACGGGCAATATGTGGGAAAACACAAATCCAACATGGCTGCCGGTGCCACACCGGCTGCCATCTTGAATTTTACAAAAAATGCCATCAATTGGTCAAACATTATCCGATTTTTTAAACATTTGGTACACACATGCAGAATGAAGGCCCTGTATATTTTGGATATTCTGGTTAGGGAGAAAAGCATTAAATTTAACACTCCAGAATATAGTGGAGTACTTTGTGTGTACCTCACTGTTTTTTTACTCCACTACGTGGGTGTACTGCAGATGAATTACTCCACTACTACGGTGCTACCAACATACATACCTGTATGTGTGTGTCAACCATAGTGGAGTATTTGGTGTATACAGAACGGTACCCCACTAAGTTGCTGTAGTGTGGTATGCATTCAAAAGGGTGGCCGCCAAATGAAGTCCATGTGTATTTTGGATATTCTGGTTAGGGGGAAAAGTATTAAATTTAACACTCCAGAATCCACCATAGTTATTACCAAATGAAAAATCAGAAATTTTCTTGGGAGGGGAATGCCTCCGCCCCAGACCTCTTCGTTGGTGAAAAACCCCACCTGCTCTTATATTTTTGGCGCTCGAAGTGCGCCTTCACAAACAAAAGCTTGTAACTGCCCCTGCACTGTGCCACCCCATCTGGTAGTATGCCCCACAGCCCACATCCTGGTAAGCCTAGAGCTGCCTCTGCATATAATAAACGACCATGATAATATGCATTATGCGTCACTATTTATTCACGAGAATTAAAACACAAGATCCACACTTTATGAAGTATCTGTTGCTTTCAAAGCTGTGATCTCTTGAGCATTACTATCGTATCTGTTTTGTAGTTAATGTACAATCATACAGTATCATCAGTATCATTATTGTCAATAAACTCAACTGTAACTGAAATGTGACCAAGAATAACCGGGATGTAAGTATAATGGTATAAATCACGACTATCTCAGTTTATTCAGGATAATTGAAACACAAGCTATGCACTTTAGAAAATGTTCTGTTGGTTAAAAAACTGCTGGACAGGTTCTCATTTAAACAAAATTGCCACAGAACTACACCAAATGTTACACCTATTTAATGTTCTGTCTGGTGAGTTTGCAAAGATATGCTCATTTACCATGTGTACATTAGCAACTAGCAAACATGCTTCACTTATAGACATGCAATATACACTGTGAGGCATAAAAAAACAACACATCAAAATGTTTTTGGTTACGTCTTCTACAATATGTCACGTATTTAACAAAACCTATCACATGGTTTCCTGAATAAATTTACCACTAAGTGGCGCATAATCTTTCCACTACGTCTAGTTAGCGTCTCTACATTACTTGTAAAACCTGCACGAGAAAATCTACTTCAACGATGTAATTGTGCTTTAATTTCAAAATGCCTTCATTGTTGGTGATGCCACATTTGATACAGATAATGAGTAAAATTATGTATTTGGGCACTTTTCCAGCATACGATGTTGCAATTTATGGCCGAAAGACAAAAATGAGGCCGAGATAAAGGTGTGGCCAATTCCGGATCGACCTAGTGAATATAAAACAGATATCAATGTCATCAGAAAGAACGAAATTGAGAACCGCTACTGTAAAACTTGTAAGTTTATAAAGGGGCCGAAACTGTGGCCATTGACCGCGACATCGAGGCCGACAGCAAGATTGAGGCCGAAACAAAGGTAAAACAGTGGTCGAGATTAGGCTAATAACATTGAGACCTGTAGCAGTCAAAATCAGCCGGGACAAACATTTGCTCAAATAATGTAGAAGGTGAGGCCAACATTTGGATCGTTTGCTGACAGAGAGGCCGAGACTGAGGCCAATAGTTGCAGTCAAGGTCTAGAGCAAACATGAGTTCGAGACATATATGCAAGATAGTCTAAGACCGAAAGAATGGTCCTCAGCTCAAACATACTAAGCCCAGAACAAAATTTATTATAGTTTGAGCTGTCGGCCAAAAAGACCGAGCTTGGGCCAAAATTAAGGTCGACTTAATGATGACTAGATATGATACTATGACGCAATCGTCAGATGGACTTTTTCAAAGACTGATAGTCTTCCAAGTTCTATTGGCTGCACGACTCAGAAACAAGAACAAGTCAGCAACGTGAGGACACTCACGGAACATAGTACCAGGTACAGCCGCACCAGGTGAATTACCAGGTGAATATACGGCCGAGGTCGCTATCAAGCTGATCAAACTCAGGTCGAGGCCAAGAAGGTCCGAAACTACCAATTACACGACCGAGCTACACGCGCATCACACAGTATGAATAGACCTTGAGGGTTTCTATCTCTCCGACTACTAGGTGGCGCAATGTTCGTGCAGCCCGTAGCCTATAACATGAACTGGGCGGGGCTGAATCTATTGCCGGTGTTATCTATACTACACTGTGAGGCATAAAAAACACACCAAAATATTTTCGGCTATATCTTTTCCAATATGTCACGGATTTTGACAAAACTTGTCACATGGTTTCCTGATTAAATTTGACACAAAACGGTGTACAATCTTTCCACTTCTTCTATATAGCGCCTCTACACTACCTTGTAAAACTTGCATGAGAAAAACCGTACTCTAACAACGCAATTTGGGTCTTTAAATTCAAAACGCCTTCATTATTAGCGATGTTGCATTTGTTACAGATAATAAGTAAGAAAAATGATGTAATTGTGTATTTTCTAGCATATCATGTTTCACAAAGAAGATTATGCAATAAGTTTTATCAAAATCCGTGTGAAAAACACTTTTATGCGTTTTTTACCTTACAGTGTGCAGTACTGAACGGATTTTTCGATAGGGCTGTCTGAACACTATTAAATGTGAAAATCTTTGATAAAATTAACTGTTCACAGCTGGTTGTTACGAATGTTATCAGTAACAACTGTGGTATTGCTAATAGTGAAGTCATTTTAAATTTAAAGACAAAAATTACAAACTGCAGTGCAGTTTTTCTCAAAAGTCTCTTCTTCACATTTTGCAAGATAGTGTAGCGACACTGTCTACGTGAGGTGGAAAAAGCGTATACCATTTTGTGGCAAATTTATTCGAGAAACCACTGTATAAATTTTATCAAAATCTGTGCAGTATTGTACAAGATATAGCAAAACACATTTTGGTGTGTTTTTTATGCCTCGCAGTGTATTTGGTGCACACAGTCCGTACCCAAGACTGTTTATTACGATAGTAATCATGGCGCCGACACCGGGAGTCGAACCCAGGACCGCTGGATCGACAGTCAACGACTGTAACCACTAAACTATCGCAACCGGTGCTTAGTGCTTACCAGATGTCCGGCCGGGACGGGCCAGTAATCAGACTGCTATGGCCGGATTTTGTCGGGCCGGGCAAGACACCGCAGATCACCGTAAATGTTGCCTAAAAACCGCAGATCACCGTGCAATGTTTTTCTTGCGTCAAATTCTGCACTGTTCATGCAATAAATGTGCATGCAAATTTTCTTGCGCAAGAAAATGGTGTAAGTTTCTTGCGTGTTTGTCATCGCCATATGTAAGCAACAGTACTTTATAGGCGATTGACACAGTTGAGCACGCCGTCTCAAGGCGCCGTGCTGCTGCACATGTCAATGTTATCGTCTCCAGTGGCAGTAAGTAAGTAGGTAAGTATGCACATTTAGTCAGCGTGTAAAAGCAAAAGTCACTAAGCTCCGCAGACACAATCGAATGCGCTTTTCGAGCTATTCAGTGCAGAGGCTCACACCGTCGTCTACATCAGAGCCCTGCAGATGCAGGCCAATTGCCTCGACTAGTCTTGCACTAGTAAGGCATTCAGGTCCCTGTACAACAAGGGAAGTGGGGGTAGCTGCCCCCGTGGTGCAAGTTACCATGTCTTCAAGTACCACTTAAACCGCCACAGGCTCAAGGCCAAATGTAGGGCCTACGTGGTGGTAGGCCTGTGGCCAAGCTGTGGGTTATCAGCTGGGGGACTGTAACAGCTAGGCCCAATTTCATTCATTGAAGTTGGTCTAACTACAATGACCAACAATAGTGAGACAAATAAGTCGTAGCTTGACGTATATTATGCCTATTAGTGAGAAATAAAATAATCAAAGTGACTATTCGTCCGTTCGCCGGAAGAATAGCCCATAGGCTATTCGTCCGGTCACATCTGACTTGCGCTAATTCGTTGTACATTCGTTGTGAATTACCCCACCCAAAGCCCCATGTTTTACCCGGGTCCCGTTTAGCTTGTCTGATGTTGCTTATTCAGTGTAGAGTAGTGCGAAAGTAGCTACAAAGACAGCCAGCACAATGAAATGCCCCTCCCACATGCTCCGACTATCGTCGCCCCTGAAAAATTTGACTTATTAATACAGTGAACACTAAAAAATGGTTTGCATAATCGTACTGACGCTAAACAGTATCTTATGGGTAATTGCGCCTCCTACTGACGCTCAACAGTATCGGTTAGGGTTCAGGACTGGCCTCCTGTATCTTAGGGTTAGGGTTACCCAGTTAACACACCGACGTCAATTTGACGTCAAACCGATGTGGTGAGGCGTCCAATAGACGTCAGCGTCTAAGCAGGTGGCCACTTTGACTTCAATTAGACGTGCCGCTGCTGGGACAAGCTGCGTCTACTGCCGGGCGGCTGCGCTGTAGCTGGCTAAACTGTCGGTTTTGCCAATCGGGCGGCAGATACAGCGACTGCAGCAGATCGGCCAATACGGCATTGGCCGACCTGCTGCAGTCGCTGTATCCGTCGCCCGCAGTCTGTTCACATCTGGACGCCATAGGACGCACTTCCTGCACTTTATAGTCGTAGACTCATTTATTAGACAGCTGGTATGATATTTTTATTTATAAGGATTTAAATTTTACATAAAATAAATTTTCTTATCATCGCAATTTGCACTGTTAATTACATCATCAATCTGCTTAATTAGCCCAATGCTAATAAATCAGCTGCGAATTATTTGTCTGTGGCTTTGTGCATCGCCGTTTAAATTTGGCATTGTGTGCTTGACGAGCAATATTCCAATACAAGCAGTTGTTGTAAATAAGCTGACATACGAAAGTCCTGGTATGGTTTTAGGCCACGGTTTCACCTGCGCAGTAGATCGTGAACGAGTCAACTCATTTCTTCGACGGCCCGCTAATCTCTGTTATTATCCTGATGCACAGTCTCCGTCATTTGACAGTTTTGTGTAGCAGCCGATGAACAGCTCCCCGTTAAAATAATGAACAAGAAGCTCAGGTAGTGCTGACAAACCCGCGCGACGCGATTCTGTTACGTCAATTGGGCCAGATGTTGGGCTTCGACAAATGCCGTGACTTTGAAACCGAAGTTACAGGTCACTCAAGGTCACTGAACCATTCAGTGGACAAATAAGAGAAAAAAATGACGTCTTCTTGACATCTAAAAGATGTCTAAATGACGTCACGATGTGATAGGACGAGTGACGTCATTAATTTTACGTCGGCGTTTTGAGGTCAACTTAAAAGGCGGTTTTACGTCCAAATAACCTCTATTTGATGGTCAAATGAAGCGCAAAGTTCGATAGCTCCGATATGATTTCCATTAGTGTTTTCCATTAACTTTTTCCGTAACGACGCACTGTTCTTGCGATTATTTGCTTTTGAAAACTTCCGTGACCTTGAAACTGGGGTTTGGGGTCATTCAAGAACAAGAATAATCGAAAATGGCACGATTCGTGTATGATTTCCTATTCACGTTCTATAGCAACTATGGCTTTATATCGTTCCGGGTCAGTGACTTTGATTGACCGCTGACCCGGATTTCAAGGTCAGCATATTTTTCGAAATCGCACAGCCTATCTCAGAAACGGCACGAGATACAGCCATAGTTAACGTGAATAGGAAGCCGCGTACGCTCTATCGAATGGTAACATTTTCGATGATCTTGAGTGACCCTTATCCAGGTTTCAAGGGCACGGTATTTTGGAAGCCGAATACACAGGGTGGCTCAGAAAAAAACGGGGCCAGCGTGTTTCACGAAAATAAATAAAAATATGACGTCAAGTGTGACGTCATTGAACGAGACGATAATGAGTAAGTAAGCAAACAAGTACTGGCAATATTTTGGTTTTTTGCTGGCGAAAGAATTGTAAAAATCGGTCGTGGGGTTCTCAAAATACTTACAATGAAACACGCTGGCCCCGTTTTTAGCCACCCTGTATGGCCCATCTGTGTCAGACACGCGTCGCGCGGGTTTGTCAGCATCAGCTGAGCTTCTTGTTCGAAACGAGTGAATAATGCATGCCCTATATTAGTTTTTAGTATTCGACATCGGACGCTAGCCTATGTGAACGCATTAACTCCACTGTGCGCTTTTGGATGCTAGTACACAAGGATGTGCAATGCATGCCATCTTGTGGAATACTATACAGCGTCGTTCGAGGTAATGCAGGCTGCAGCGTCGGTCACTCATAAGGGACACAAAGGAAGAGCGCGCTACCACTGACACCAGTCGCTCGGCTACTGACACGCCACAGACCCGCCTGGCATCCTAATTAAGTGAGGGTCAGCTCAGCTCAGCTGAGCTAGGATGCCGTGCCGTATGCTGCTGTCTACGCTTACGGGAAGTGGGGCGTACCACGGCCGTCTGTGAGTGCCGGCATCGGCGAGCCGTGGCTGTTGTCCTCTTATCAGCGGCAGCAAACACCAGAGACGAAGCTACCGCCAGCCGGGGTTCAGAACAGCAAAACAATGCTACATTGTATAGGCATACCGTCTCTGCTCATGCACTCTGGTGCCAGTGCAAAACCTGCTGCACGTGCACGTAGCGTACACTGCATACAAATATCTACTGTAACAAAGATCGACTGTTTATGCGTCTGTCCGTGTGTCCATGTTGCCGTCTACGCGCGTCAACGACTGCAGCGGCACAATGCGAGCAGGCCTGAGCTTCAAATAAATCGACACTAGTAAAGGTGCCCACTTTCGTTTCGCGCGACGCATATGCAAAACGCATATTGCTGTCTTACGAATGAACGACGGTCTGACACTCCAAGGAGGTTGTTTTTGAAATGTTTGTCTGTGTGTTTGTCTGTCTGTGACCAGCATAGCGCAAAAACGGATGGACGGATTTGGCTAAATTTTGCATGCGGATACCGTTTAGGCTAAGGACGAACTGATTAAATTTTGGGGGTTCACCGCGCTGTATACTTCCCACGTGAAAAATTATCAAGCGGCGGATTCGGCTAAGCACGCAATATCACCGCCTCGTCGTCTGTCGGCCGATCTGCGGCCGACAGACGACGAGGCGATCCACCTCGGCAGATCTGCAGCCTTGGCGGAGGTTTGCACTCTCTGAGCGTTTTCTAGTTTTTAAAATCTTTTTGATGACTGCTGTTGGAACCTCATTTTTAAACTTGGAACGCTTGGTTCATTTTGTGGAAGTGTGTTGAGCCCTGGTTACAACGAAAACAACGAAAATATGTACATGTATACGAAAAATGGTAGACATAGACTGTAGGGCCTACATGGAAAATTGTTAATACTGTACAGTATAATCATACACACAATTTGCAGTAAACATCGAGAGCAACGGGTCTAATTGGTTTACAAATCCCGAAACCATTTACTATACATGTATCTCTGCATTGATGCTTGCAGCGAGCTTTTGAAACCGGTAGCCTATCCCGGTTCGGCCTAATAAAAAATATTGTTGTTTCCGGAAACATGGACAAAAAAATAGGGTCGGTAGGTCGGTTTTATTTACAATGGTGCTTATAAGTACACTAAGTTATTGCACACGTTTTTGTCTTTGTTGTCTTCTACTTACATTGTACTTTGACATGTTTTGTTATAGGAAGAATGATCTGAATATGATGATAAGCAGCTGGAACTAGTCATTGTCCGGAAGTGCGATTGAAATTGAACCCGAAAAAATTTCAGCACAAATAAGTCCATAAAATTTTTTAGGGTCAAGGGGGTAAAAGCTCGGTCGGGTTTCCGGAAACAACAAATTTTTTTAGGCCTTATAGGGCCTGCGGATCGTAGGACGTGACAGCGCGTACAGTCTGACAGTTGTGGCGCAGTAGCAGAACTCGACAGCAGTGGTCGATTTCTAAAAAAAAAACAGTGGGGATCGCTTCGGCCCCATGGCCAAACCCGAGGCCCCGAAGGGGCGAGATCGAGGCAAAAGGGCGCGCCAACTCCCCCCCCTCCCCCAACACTTTTAATTACCAGTGGGAGGGTCGTCCTCTTCGGGTCAAAAACCTAGGGAAGGTCAAGATCGTCATCCTTATAAAATTGTGGCGCCTCCTGTAAGCCAGCTGTAACGAAGCTACACACTTTACAATCACATTGGTATAGGCCTATACAAATGCGTCGTTGGCTTGCTTTGCGGATCAGAAATGCAGTGTAAGATGCAGTCGTGGAAGGCCTCCATGTACTAGTATATTGCGTCAAACTTCGTACAACAGCGGTTTGGTGCACACTGCAGTGGCACCATCGAGAGCAACTGCGTTTCAAGTCGGTCGGTAGGCCTAGTGTTGATGCATCTCCACAGAGTAGGCCTACACGTGCTATATTCCGTTTCACTGAGCTGTTGTGTAGGTCATGTCTCTGGGTCCAGCAATATAAGTGTATAATATGCTACATAGCGCGGAAGAGACGATCTTTGAAGATGTTGTCACCGAAAAACGATGTAAGGATGGCAGTGTCAGAAAGGGACTGAGATACTACAGGCACTAATCACTAATCAGACTGTGACATCGGTTCAGAAACGATTTTAACGATGTCCAGCCGAGAGAAATATCAATTACGTTGGCATGGTTGCCAACGAATGCCAAAATTCGGAGACTTATAGAAAATCGGGGGTCAACGAGTCTGAATATGATGTTAGATTGTCAGTCACCGGAAGTATAGTGCAGTCGCGCATGCGCAGATTAAAATGTCGCAAAATGACTTGAAACGTCGTCATATCGCCAAAGTTTGATGACTGACTCTGTAGGATAACGATTTTTCAGCATTCTGCAACTAAATTAGCACCCGTATAACAGCGCTGCTGCCGCACGGTCTGTCGGCAGTAGCTGCTCTTGTTGTGAACAACGGTGCACTGCTGAACTGTTTAAGGAGTTCGCTATTTTAACTTTTATTGAATTTCGCAAAGGCTTAGAAGTTAGAAACCGTTCTGGAGGTTGTTTATTGAATATTTTGCGCACGCTGTGTGACCTACTGAAAGCAGGCGTATAGCACGACAATGCGCTGAGTGCGGTATCCCGTAGGCAGATAACTGTTAAAGTGGCCCAGATGCCGCGACCTGCTGGGTTTTGGCGCTAAAACGACTGGCTCGCTAGCAGAGGTGTGCGGACTGCGGACCGGTCCGCATGCGGACCCAAATCCGCAGCTTTTTTAGAGGACGTGGATTATCCGCGGACCGTCGACAGTATCCGATCTGTGGACGCGGACGGTCCGCAGATCCGAACCACACTAGTACACTAGTATACTCGCTGCTACATCACGCCGGTCTAAGCGCTGTACATGTATAATTACAGGCGGGTATAAAGCGTCCCGCTGAGCATGGCGCGGCAAGCGAGTGCGGCGGCCGGCGCCGCGCCGAGCGAGCGAGCGGCCGGAGCTTCAGTGTTGCAGCACGGAGACTGAGATCATTATCAGGCAATCACCTCACCCCGCCGTTCCACTCCATGCGGCTGCATGAGTGCTGACATAGGGATGGTATATCTGGTCAGTCTGGTGTCACGCTGTGGTCACATGGGGCTTGGGCAGCTGGGCCCTGCTGTGCTCAGCCTCCTCAGCTCAGCTCTGAGCTCAGCTAGTTTACTCGCCGTACTCGGCCGGCTGATTGCTCCCTTGAAGACCATAGTACAGGCATGACAGGATTAGGCTGGACCGCGGTGTGTGATGGGCCACGCCACTGAGACGCCAGCCGGCCGTCTACGTACTATGATACACGGAGTTGCCGTCCGTCTATTGTGTCTGTGATGTGAACAGCGACTAGACTCCTGCTTACTGAGTCTATAGTCTGTAGCTCCGTTAATAGTGAACAAACCATACAAAATGAAACGGACGGCGTATAATATAGAACATGATCAAGAGTTTGCTGTTGATAATCTTTTACAATGTAGCGCAGAAAAAAAGTTGAAATCTGCTGCTTACAACGGCTTTGTGCTTCTTTGTAATGGAAAAGAAGAATATGCTGGTTACGTGAAATGTACAACGTGCCAAAAAGTAATTAAACACGACATCCACGGGTCCGGCACTACCCACTTAACTCGTCACATGTCGACTCATGGTGGATCGACTGGTACAGCCAGTCCAGGTGCCAACGAAAAATGACATTGTGACAAACTTCGTAACTCGGAAGAAAGTTTTGGACAATAAGGACACTGACGAACTACGCAGCGTTCTGGCGCATTTTTGTTCAGCAGACCTGAGACCCTTCAGCGTGGTGGAAGGTGCTGGATTTCAGAAGAGAGTAGGCCTTTTGTCGTGCAGCCGGGTCGTTACGTACACTTGCGGACGCGGATTATCCGCGGACGCTGAAACGCGGAGTCCGCACACCTCTGCTCGCTAGGAGCACTAAGTAGGCTACACCAAATAGGCTACACCAGCAGCAGAAGCCGCTAGCTCAGCATCACTCATCAGTGTCACGGCGCGGCGGAGCCTGGAGCGCGCATTCCAGCCGGAGTTCAGCGTGGTGCTTTGTTTCAACCGACGCAGTCCGACCGACAGCGAGCGACAGTACCGTACACAACATTTTATGTAGCTACAAGCTTGTTGGTTTGCAAGGTTATAACAACAACCATGTGTTATTTCAATTTTTAGTTCACCGATTGTTGGGTGCAGTCTTTTGAAGTTCACGCTGCTGCGAGAATGTCGTCAACGGAGCAGGTACGCGAACCCTCGTACTGGACACGTCGCAGACAGATAAAAGCGTCTGTGGCTGCTTTTTTTGACAATTGTGACACGTCGCAAGCGTTACGAGATCACGACTGTGAGGGAACCAGCTATGCGGAGAGTGCTGTGGAAGTAGCGATGGACAGTGACAACGCTGAGACAGAAGAGAGCACGGACTGTGCTGCTGAGTTTCGGAGTATGGCTGATGACTTTGATGAGAGTGTTTTTGATGGCGAATGGCTGCCTAGTGATAGTGACGATGATGATGATGATGATAATGATGGTGCTTCTGTGGACGACTGTGAAACCACAGACGACGTTAATGATTGTAGTTTGCGTAGTTTGCTGGCTGGTTGGGTGAACCAGTATGACGTAGACTATGCTGCCGTAAATGCACTATTGCAAATTTTACGCCACTACCATCCTGATTTGCCTCGTGATCGTCGCACTCTTGTGCAGACACCTCGAACTACTAGCCTGAAGAAATTGCCCACTGGAGGGGAGTACGTCCATTTTGGCATAAAGTCTGGGATTGAGAAGTCTTTGAAGTCAGGCCATGTTGTGAATTTGAGTGACACTGTACAGCTACAGTTTAATGTCGATGGCCTGCCTCTGTTTAAGAGCAGCGGTGTGTGCCTCTGGCCTATCCTGGGTGTGATTCTGCCAGCATCACGAAATGAACCGTTTGTTGTGGGTTTATACTGTGGCAAATCAAAGCCTGGTGATCTGGAGGTATTTTTTGGTGAGTTTGTTGAGGAGGCCAAACAGCTGGTTGACAACGGAATATGTATCGGTGGCAGTCAGGTGGCCGTGGAATTAAACTCGTTTGTATGTGATGCACCTGCGCGTGCCATGCTAAAAAATGTGAAGTCACACGGGGGATACTACGCTTGTGAAAAGTGCACCCAGGAAGGTGAATGGCACGGCAAAGTCACATATCCAGAAACTGCAGCGCCATTGCGCAAAGATGTTCACTTCGATGAACTCAGGGACGAGGACCACCACCTTGGGCCATCGCCGTTGCATGCACTTCCGGTAGGAATGGTCACGGGGTTTCCCCTGGACTATATGCACTTAGCGTGCCTTGGTGTGATGAAGCGGTTGTTGATTTGTTGGTTAAAAGGGCCACTGGCTACTCGACTGTGCACCCGCAAAGTCGAGCAGCTCACATCAAACCTTCTCGAGTTCATTCCTTTTATACCTCGTGAATTCTGTAGAAAACCTCGGTCTGTAATCGACATTCTGCGTTGGAAGGCAACTGAACTGCGTCAATTTTTACTTTACACAGGACCAGTTGCTCTATTGAATGTTTTGCCTCAGCCACTCTATGAAAATTTTCTCTTACTTTTTGTTGGCATTGCTTTGCTTTGCAATCCAAAATTATGTGAGGGATATTGTGAGTATGCCAGCAATATATTGATAACTTGCGTTGAAAATATGAAAGTACTGTATGGGAATGGCATGATAGTGTATAATGTTCACGGACTGGTGCATCTGGCTGACGATGTGCGGCGGTTTGGGGTACTAGACAATTTTTCAGCATTCCCGTTTGAGAATAAATTACAGTCACTGAAAAGGCTTGTTCGAAAACCGTCTTGCATTCTCCAACAAATAGCACGCAGATTGCACGAAAAACAAAACACGTACAAGAAGCAGCAGAGAAAAGCTTGCACTTTCAAGCAGCAACATTCCATGGGTCCTGTACTGCCACTGCCTGGTATGGGATATACGAAGCAATATGGGCTAATGCACTTGGATGACACTGTGGTTGCCTTAAATGTGGCAGATAACTGCGTTGCAAAAAAAGACGGCAACCCGTGCGTCGTGCGGAACATTTTGTCTGCTGGTCCACATACATGTCTTGTGGTGGAAAATTTTAAACAAATATGTTCATTTTTTGATTATCCACTGCCATCTTCTTCGTTGAACATTTATCGAGCTAGTCATTTAAGTGGCATTTTGGAGCTTATTGATGTTGCGGATATTGCATGTAAATGTGTTAAGCTGCCTCTTAATGACGAATCTTTTGTTATTTTGCCATTATTGCACAGTTCGTGACTCGTGGATAATACAAGTAATCGTAGTGGAATGTGATAGTGGCTTTGTTGTACATAACTGGCCTACATAATTACTTAGTGGCAGCTGCCATCTAATGGATCCGCAGTATCTCGTGTGCTTTTTACTATAACAGAATATATATGAACAGTATTTATAGCTGAAACAATTTCACACGCAGACCTTCCATTAGTCATTCTGGCAGAGTTTCAGTAGAAAACATGTTTTCTTTAAACAGACTGTTAAATTCACTTCTGATTAGAACACTGTTGCCAGCTGAACAGAACGCCACTACCGTTAAGCTTGTTCTTGTTGTTCTTCTTGTTCCTGTTCTTGGGGCGATGCCTATTTCTCCGCCATTTGTGTATCGATCTCTACCAAAATTGCAATGAGTAGTCTACAGAAATTAACCAAAATCGAATTTTGGAACCCCCCCGTATAATAATAACTTCAGAACGAATACAGCTTTCCGTTACATCTATTGTTGCAGAGCAAACCATTCGCAGTAGTGGTATTCCTCGCATCTGCTGGGGAAGAGGAGTCAACAGACGCTGTCCCTACATGCTGGCTCACTCCATCAAAAACCCATTGTTATTGGCCTCCAGCCAAACCAAGCGTCCTGACCAAACTTGCGAAACAACAGGAAGTTCCTACCGACGACTGGCAGCTATGTAGTACCCGATGCTTGAAAGTTTGCGGTGTGTACTCTGTACTATTTCAGTATTATTGCTATTATCTGCTGTTCTCTTATTTTGGACTGCATTAGCAATATTAATGCAATACTTTGGCGCATGCTGTACATTATTTTGTAACGTAATGTAATTTTGTGATGGTTAGGCTTATGTGCATATATTTATATGCTGTACTACTGTGTTACATATTATTCTTAATTGAGCATTATGAGCAGACTGAATGAATAAAGTATGTTGTGTGAGGCCTCAGTCATACAATAGGGTCTTTGCACTCCTTCATGCTAACGGCTAAACGTATCCGAAAACGTTTTCGACCGTCTGAAAGCGCCATCATTCTAGTTTTCTGAGACCCCTGCGCCGATACAAAATTCCAAGGGGAACCCCATCAGCGTGTTAAATACACGGGGGGGGTGAAAATTGGCGATTTTCGTTCGATTTTCGACGTACATCGCCGTTTATCTCGGAAACGGTGCGAGATAGGCCGATGGTTACTATGGAACGTTAATAGGAAGTCGTCGGTGCCGGATTGGATGGGATAATTTTCGATGACCTTGAGTGACCCTAACCCGGATTTCAAGGTCACGGGATACTTACAAGTCGAATATCTCAAAAACGGTGCATTTTAGGGATAAAGTTACTATAGAACACTAATAGGAAATCATACACGCTCTATCGCATGGTACAACTTTCAATGACCTTGAGTGACCTTTGACCCCGATTTCAAGGTCACGACATTTTTCGACATTGAATATCTCAGAAACGACACGAGATAGAGCCATAGTTACTACAGAACGTGAATAGGAAGTCACATATGCTCTATCGAATGGTACCATTATTGATGACCTTGACCGCGTAGCTGTATCCGTTTGCGAAATATTGAGGGCCCTGAGGGTTCCAAAATTTCGAAATTGGGTCACATGCCCAGGCCCTGCTCACTTGGGGGCCAATTTGTGGCCCGATGGCAATAACTGTTATTCTCTATTACTGGTTGTCCATTACTGGTAACTTGAGCCCACCAAACACCTTTTTAAGTTCATGCCCAAAGCTACACTATTTCCTATGTATTTTTTGGTTTCAGCTGACTACAGTGTAGCCCGACAGTATGCTAGAGAGGCCGAATTCACGTCGTCACTGGATACGGCGGCATCCGACGAAGAAAGGGAGAAATCGAGACAAAAGCGTAAAAGAGACATCTTTACAGACGTTGAAGATGCCATACAAGATAGCAGTGACAGCAACCTGCAGGTTGCTGTGAACAGCAACAGTGGGACTGTCGGCAAGGCTAGTGGTGGCACTGGAAAAGCTAAGAAAGCCCGTCAAACTGCTGATAAGGCAAGTAAGCCTAAAGGTCTGAAATTACCACCGGCACCACCTGCTAACCTGTTGGTCGTTAGGCCCCCTACAGAGGAAACCAGGGTACCTCATGATGATGACACTGACCACGGTGCAGCTTTGAGCAGCAGCAACGACGGCTCACAGGCAGGGAAGTACTCAGATGCAGGCCCAAATTCATTAGACAACTTGTCACTCAGTACACCTCTCAGGAGCACGCCATCTTCATCAAGTCGGCCAGCAACTCACGCTACCGGCACTCCACTGCAGTCAGGCCTACCCCACACACCTTTGAACGTCTCCTCCGGGTCAACACGCCATCTAGCATCAGCTCTTCATCGTTCCCAGCATGGTTGTAACTGTGTATGCTAACGTGCGCTATTTGCTGAGTACTGTTTATTATCCCCGTGTGAACGGGGGAGAGATATTGAGTTTGCTGCTTGTAACTTTATTTGTCCAGCGTACTCGCCAGATGGCGCCATGGGGAAATATTGCGTTAGTTTTCACTGACCAACTTGTATCATTTTGTTTGTTTCACATATTGGACTTAATTTAACAGCAACAAAATTATTACTATGTAGTGTGATGATAGTGTATTCCAATAAAATATGTGCAAACTGACTAGCCATGCGAAATGAGCAGTAGCAGATCTGGAACAGACTCGCATCTCTAACAAAAGATTGGAGAATAGGCCTATGCTTGTGTTGAAACCTAACATGAAAGTGAGTCCTTGACAGACACAGCAGTATTGTTTGGCTAATAATCGTAGTTGTCTGTGTGTGTATGGTTGTTCAGACGAGAAACTGATCACGCTGTTGATGGACATGAAGTCACAGCTGGATACGGTCACCCATCAGCAGCAGCTCATCCTGCAGGAAATGGTGAAAAAACGCGCAAAGAGCACGCCACAGTTACCTGCTGGAATAATGCTTCCACTCCAGACATTTGACCAGGTGCAGTCACTGGAGCGGAAGCTATTGAATTCAGCAACGGACAAGCTTGGACTGGTAAGAGTTTATCATTTGTTAGATTATCTGTCTCGTTCTTAGTTATCATTTTTGTGAACTGTTACAAACTATGGGAGAATTCCATTTATGCTTGTTTACACCTTTTGCACTGGCCTTAGAAGTTGTATGTCAGAAATCTTATTATTAGTTACCAGATCTGGGAACATTTGGCAGGATAGAAGAAGAATGAGAAACACAATTTATTAAACACACACTTGCAGCTATTAGAGATGATCTGCTGCACAGCCTGTATAATTATGTTAAGGTCATTTGAAGGTCACGGTCACGACAGCACCCAATGCGCGTTGTTAATTACCTCCGCCAAGGAGGTTATGTTTTCGACGGATTTGTCTGTCTGTGTGTCTGTCTGTCTGTCTGTCTGTGACCAGCATAGCTCTGAAACGGCTGGACGGATTTGGCTGAAATTTTGCATGCGGGTCCGATTCAGGCCAAGGACGAACTGATTAACTTTTGAGCCGGATCCGGATTCGGACCGGATTTCGGACTTTTTGCGCGATATCTCAAAGATTTCAAATCGGATTTCGACGAAACTTGGCATGCTGGTAATGCCCGTCTGTCGGACGCGCCTCGCCCGTCTGTCGGGTTGTTTTTAAATGTTTGTCTGTGTGTCTGTGTGCGCGTTGGGGAATGCAGCAGCTTGGCGGAGGTCTGCTCTCTCTGAGAGACACTCTAGTTATTGTTTGTGTTCGTTTGTTGTTGTTGTTTCTTCTTCTTCTTCTTCTTCTTCACCAAAACTGAGCATCGTTGGAACAAAAAGCTAGTTTCGGGACTCTCCCCTGAACTCTCAGAGATCCTCCTACCGAGATTGGAGAGAATTATTATTATTATTATTACTAATTTTTGCCCCAGGAAGTATAGTTCCTGAGGGCTAATAACAGAAAAAGTTAAAATAGCTGGAGTGGCTTGGTGTTAAGTCCGGGGCTGTCAGGAATAATCTTGATGCAACAATACCGAGTTAAATCTAGCGATGGTGACAGACAGCCTCTGGAACAAGTGATGCTTGTCTTTTGGGTTGTTATTAGTTTATTCTTTTAGTATTATTTCTTATTATTGTTGTTGTGTTGTTGCTGCTGCTGCTGCTACTGTTAACTGCTTTGATGCTTGATAGCTGTGACGTTTTCTCTTGTACATTATTTTTGAAGTTGTATTTATGCTGTAGCTAAGCAAATAAAAACACATGTTTCGAACATTTTGAAGCATATAAACAGTGTGTTGGTGTTTAATTACAGATTGCATATCTCGGTCTTCGTGGCGGCAAGGATACCGGCAGCACCACTAGAAAAGTCATGACGGCTCTGTTGACCAATCCGCTGGCCCGAAAGTTCAACTTCGTCGGTCACGGAGCCAAGCATGCTTTTTCGGCTCTACTACTCAAGGACGTTGTTACCGGTTTGTATCAAAGACTCTGTAATCCTACTCACTCACATTGTACGTGCATGCAGAACTGAACACTATACTGCTATCGTGCTAAGTAAGAATAACAAGAAGCTCAGCAGATGCTGAGAAGCCCGTGCTACGCGTCTCTGTCTGACGTCGTCTGAATACTATTTCCGGTTTTTCGGTGTACCGGAAGTGGAAATATGGCGGTCAGAGGGCATTTGGAATCCTCCTCTACTACTTCGTAGTCGACTCCAATACCAAACGACGGGCGGTCGGCAACCGTACTGCCGATAAGAAACCACGTCCGGCATGGTAATACTAGAGTGGGAGGGCTACCAGACGGTGAAAAATTTTTTTACAACAGCTTTAGCCGTTTTGTCACGATACCGGCGTGTGACATACAGACACATCCATACACCGGCCTATGGCAATAGCCCGCTATACTGCGTAGCGCGGGCAAAAAGATACAATAACAAGCTGTGCAGCCTGTCATGTGTCCCACAAATGTGCCCACAACCCTGCATAATTATGTCTCGTCATATTATGCCCTGCCACAGTGGGGAAGGGAGGAGCATTAGGCCTAAGAGTTGAGGATAGTGTGACGTCTGTACAATTTCTTCAAATTTGTTATGTTGTATGCTTTATAAAACATTATAGTTATTGTTTTATCGCTGTTGTGATACATTTGTTTCAGCTAATAAAACAAACGTTTAACTGCAACATTTGTCGCAGCTAAAACATTTATCGTAGGCTAAAACGTCATAGCTCTATTGTTTCAGGGTGATAGCGCCTTTAGACATCGGCATCATTAGAATCATGCTATATTGCAGCGTACTGCTTAGATACGCTTCATAATTTAGGACAGTTTTCTTCTGCCACTATGACACATGAGTTCTACACATGTTAAACTTGTGATCAGCTTACACTGTGCTCACTGTGTTTGCTTACATGTAGATGCTGTGCGCCAAAATCCATTGACGAAAGACGCACGGGACTGCGACATCGATCGGGTCATAAAAGACTGGCTGCGAACGGCGTCGACGAGGAGTGGAGCGCCGTCGCTGCGACTCGACTCTTCACAGCGTCAGCCAGACAACAGCCATGTTGACAGTGGCGTAGCAAGGCTCTGAGGGGCCCTAGTTCAACAGTAACTATGAGGCCCTTAGTTGCTTCGGCCCCAAAAGCTGAAGCTGGAAGCCAAAACAGCTGAGATCTTAACATTGCGTGCCTTTCTCGGTGCAAACATTTCGATCTCAGAATATCCGTTGCGTTCTATACTCAGACTTCCTAAGTCAGACAGCATAGCGTAAGACATAGCTGCTCGCAAATAAGTCTTCAGCAGCTTGAGCTTTAAGAAGCTGCGTTCATTGCTTGCTACTACTGGCATCCCGTCGAACTTAACTTTCCGGAACAATGACAAAAATACAGAATAATGCAGAATTTTTATAGTCAAATACATAATTTTTATATTTTGTGACGTATTTATACTATTATTAATAAAAATAATTATAATTTTTGGACTGCGTCTGCTCATTTCAAGTTACTTGTGCTCTCTGGAACTCTGGATATATCACTACAACAAGAAGCTCAGCAGATGCTGAGAAGCCCGCGCAACGCGTGTCGGACACAGATGAGGCCATTATATTCGGCGTCAAAAAATACCGTGACCTTGAAACCGGGGATAGGGGTCACTCAAGGTCGTCGAAAATGGTACAATTCAATAAAGAGTATATGCGACTTCCTATAGACGTTCTGCAGCAACTATGGCTGTACCTCATGCCGTTTCTGAGATATTTGACTTCAAAGAATACGATGACCTTGAAATCAGGGTCAGGGTCAGTCAAGGTCACTGAAGAGGGTGCCATTCGAGAGGGCTCCTATGATTTGCTACTAGTGTTCTGTAGTAACTTTGTCCCTGAGATATTTGCCTTGAAAAACGTCTGTGACCTTGAAACTGGGGTTTGGGGTCACTCAAGGTCATCGAAAATGGTACCAGTCGATAGAGCATAAGCGACTTCCTATTCACGTTCTATAGTAACTATGGCACTATCTCGTCCCGTTTCAGAGATATAGCGCGATAATGGTGCCAAAATGCCATTTTGGGGGGTTTTCGCCCCCTGGGTCAAAACCCCGTTGAGATTTCCCAACGATGTTCGGCGTGGTAAAACTATGGTTGGGGCCTACCAGATGGTGAAAAAAATTTACGATAGCCTTAGCCGTTTTGTCACAATACCGGCGTGTGACACATACATACAGACAGACAGACAGACACATACGCACGCCCATGGCAATAGCCCGACTTACTGCGTTGCGCGGGCAAAAACGAGATCGCTCTTTGGCTGGTTGTTTGCTAATTGTTTACACTACCTTAATTTCGGGAAATTTCCGGAAATGTCTGTGAAATATTAAATTTCCGGAAATTTTACAACTCCATTTACAGCGAATGTCAAAAATCACAACGTTTACTGTATTTTCTCTAATACAAGCCAGGCCTCCAATACAAGCCGAGGGTCACAGAGACATGTACAAATAGAAGCCGGGTCTCGAGTAGAAGCCGCCACCTAGGGGTCTAGGGTAGCGATGCTGTGACGTCTTCTTGATAAATACCTGACGGTCTAAAAAACATCTAAATGACGTCACGATTGGGTTGGATGAGTGACATAATTTAGACGTCAAATTTGTGGCATTTTGACGTCAATTTAAAAGTCGGTTTTAAGTCTAAATGACGTCAAAGAAAGCGCACAATTAACGTCTTCTTGATGAGCACCTGCGTATCTAAATGACGTCTAAATGACGTCACGATTGGGTCGGACCACTGACGTAATTTAGACATCAAAATTATGTCGGCGTTTATGTCAATTTAAAAGTCGGTTTTAAGTCTAAATGACGTCAATTTGACGGTCAAATACAGCGAAAAATTGACGTCTTCTTGATGAGCACCTGTCGATCTAAATGACGTCTAAATGCCGTCATGATTGGGTCGGACCAATGACGTAATTTAGACATCAAAATTATGTCGGTGTGCTAACTGGGTCATGAATGCGTTGACAGACGTCGACCAAACATGG
>Ga0209428_1000098_pt1 | contig 23266 bp, 18 predicted proteins | sample OlaalgELextract1_2_FD_187377 | JGI IMG/M metagenome (GOLD analysis project Ga0209428, IMG submission 187377) | Olavius algarvensis symbiont microbial communities from Tuscany, Italy - Type G ELBA extract 1 (SPAdes) (version 2) | ecosystem: Host-associated > Annelida > Digestive system >...
AGCTGGTATAACCCATATCGATTACATTCGACGCTGAATTATGTCAGCCCGAATGATTATGAAAAACGACTACTCGAAACGAAGCATGCCGCTTAACTGGGGTGTATCAAAAAGTTTGACCACGTCATAGTAACACGACTTGGGTGAGAATTTTATTCTACGCCTCTCGGTTGGCAAAGGCCAATGGCGTCCTCCTACAGTGTGCTACTTCGTCGATTTTCGTTTTGTCCTCCCTCTTTTACAAGGGATTCAAAGGATTCAAAGGGTCGGTATCGATTGATATTCTAGTTAGTCGTCGGTTGCTGTCCAATATCGGAGCCCGGTGAAGTAGGATAGACTGCCTGCGAGTGACGCCCTGGCCGCTATAAAAACTCCTGTCTTGTATACAGGGTAACTACCTAATGAAAGACTATTACATCGAAAACTTGTCAGGCAACCAGCTATATCGCGTTTATGGCCTTGCCGATGAGCCGGTTAAAAGATACCTGCAAGGCGAAATCGATTTTTTCAAGCAGCGAATATCGCCGGGTGACCGCGTCCTGGAACTCGGCTGCGGTTATGGACGCATCCTAAAACAAATCGCCAGCGCAGCTCACACCACCGAAGGTATCGACAATGCGCGCGCTAATGTCGAACTGGCGACTGAGTATCTGCAGGACAATCCCGGGATTGAGATCCACCTGATGAGCGTCGACAATCTTGAGTTTATGGATCACAGTTTCGATCTTGTGTTGTGTGCCCAGAATGGATTGTCGGCTTTCGGTCTCGATCCGATAAACGTTGTGCGTGAAGCCTGGCGTGTCGCCAAACAGGATGGGCGACTGATTTGTTGCAGTTATGCCGAGTCGTTCTGGCCCCGACGGTTGCAATGGTTTCGCGACCAGGCAGCCGCCGGATTGCTCGGCGCAATCGACGAATCAAAAACCGGTAACGGCGTGATTACCTGCGTCGATGGATTCCAATCCTGTGCCATGACGGCCTCGCGGTTCCGGGATATTGCCGCAGCCCTCGACCTGGCGCTTGAAGTGCACGAGCTGCCGGGCGGAAGCCTGGTCGCTGAATTCAGCCATAAAGAATAGTTTCTTACAGTGGCCATATTAATCCGGCGACATATATTGTCGCCGGGTTAATAGATGCCGGACCTCGTCTGGTCCCGATTTACTGAATTCCGAATGCGTTATTGCCAAATCTTGCGGGCGTCGACAAAGGCGGCGGCGGGGTGCTCGGACAGAAACTGCAGCAGATCGTCGACGAAATGCCAGACGGCTTCGTTTTGCACTAGATGATGGGTCAGGATACCGCTGGGCTCGGCGCGATCGCGGTAGCCGTGGCGTTTGGCAATCAGGTGCTGCAGCAGGACCGCGATTGCCGGATAAAGGCCGATAAAACCGCCGCGGTGACGCCAGTGGATCGGATCCAGGTGCGCGTTTACCTGCAGCAGTCCCGGAGCGGGTTGGGGGGTAGTGCGTCGTTTCATCGTTGAAATGCCGCTAAATCCGAGTTTGGGCAAGCCTGCGACGACCGTCGGGTCGATACGGTTCCACGGGGGCACCAGGGCAGGGACGAATTGCTTACCGAAGTTTTTAACCAGGATTTGCTTGCCGAGCCCCAAATCGTGCTCGATCTCGTTGGCGTTGCGCTCGCCGCCGAGTTCGATTTTTCGCTGACCGGGCGCGGCATGACTATTATGGGCGTAGCCGTGCTGCACAACGCTAACCAGGGAATGTGCCTGAACAGGCGCTACCAGCCCCGGTTTGAAGATGGCCGGGATGACTGCGAGCGCCAGTGGTGCCTGGCTGGTTTGGCTTGCCTGCAGTAGCCTTTCGAGCGCCGCGCCGGCATCGCTGGCGTCATCGTCGCGCCACCAGAATTGCGCCGTCGCCCCGGTCTCGGCCCAGCAGTCTAGTTCCCGACCGAGCCAGCGCCAGGCCTGATCGGTAAACGGATTGCGATTCATGGCTGTAGCGCCGCTAGCCAGGTGGCTATCTGCGCGGCGCTGTTGGTGGCGCCGTCAAGATCGACCGCGAGGAAGGTATCCAGTTCGAGCGCATGATCGACAGCCGTGGCGAGCTTCGCCGTCGATAATTGATGCGCCTCGAGCATGGCCAGGCGGCCGCAAGCCTGCAAGCGTTGCGCACGGAGGGTTTGCTCGATCTCGCCCGAGTCGGCGAAAGGAATAACCACCGCCGGTATGCGAGCGCCCAGGATATCTGTAACCGTGTTGTATCCGGCCTGTGATATCGACAGGCTGGCGTGGCGCATCAAGTCGGTAAAATCCGCGCGATTACGCTCGACGATGATGCCCTGAACGGCCAATTGCCGTAGCCTGCGAAAATCCGCATCGTCGATCGCGGGACTGACCAGGATACGCCAATCGATGTGCGCCAGCCGGGTTGAGGCGCGGGCGCCGATGGCGGTTTCGAGAATTCTGAGTCCGGTGCCGCTACCCCCTGCGGAAACCAGAACTTCGCCATGGGCATCGTTTTTATCGATCGGCGCCGCTGCGATTTGAGATATGTAACCGCTGTAAAAGATTTTGTCGCGCAAGACAGCCGCGCTTTCGAAACTATCTTCCAGGCGGGCGACGGCAGGGTCGCCATGCACAATCACGTGGTCGTAATACTGTTCGACGAGCGCAAGGATTTCCTGATTGCGCCCGGGTTTGGACTTGGGCTGCAGCATATCCCGGATCGATGAGATCACCAGTTGACATTGGGCGCTGGCGCGCGCTTTGGCCAGCAGCGGCATCAGCTCGAAGCGCAGCATGCGCCGGCCGAAGGGGAAGGTCTCGGTTATCAGGACCCGCGGCGACAGACGGTCAAATAAGTCCAGTAGTTGCGTCCGACGCCCATCGCGCCAGGTCTCGTCAATTTCCCGACCGTTGGCATCCAGTAACAGGCTGAAGCTCGCGTCGGCACAATAGGTTGGGGGCAGTTGATGAATATTGACGCCGGGTATGTCCGCCCCGGCCCGCGGCATGCCGCCCGTCACCAGTTCCACGCGAAAACCCTGTTGCGCGAGCGCCATCGCAAGTTGTCGCGCGCGCTGCAAGTGTCCGACGCCCAGCAAATGCTGAACATAGATCATGATGCCGGGGGACGAACTGATGGACGACTCCAGGGTCAGGCGGTGATGCTTTCTTGGTCGCTAGCGGCGAGGGCGTGGTGCACCATTTGCGCTATATTTTCGTGACCGGCAAGCAATCCCGACACCCGACCCGCCGACGGTTTGGCTTGTAGCGGTAGCGCTTGCAGCGCCGTCGCCATTTGCAGTGGATCGCGTTTACCGGCCGGGTCAAGCATGTTTGCCAGGCCGAGTTTGACCGCGCGCTCGGCGCGGATTAACTGTTCCTGCCGCGGCACGGACCGCAGGATAATCAGGGCCGGTTTATCCAGCGTCAAAATTTCACAGAAAGTGTTATAACCCCCCATTGCCACGATGCCGACCGCTTTTTGCATGAGCAATTCGATGTGGCTGTCGAAAGTCAGAATTTCGACATTGCCGAGATCTTCGCTGCGCTCATGAAATTGTTGTTGGTCGGCGGGTGGCATAAATGGGCCGGTCACGATAACGGCGCGGTAAGGCAGTTGCGGCTCGGACTCGTAGGCGCGCAGCACCCAGTCGACCATTTCCACCCCGTCGCCGCCGCCGCCAGCGGTAACCAGGATAAACGGCTGGTCGAGATTGATTGGCGCTACCCAGTTAACGTCGCTCGGAATTTCACGATCGAGATAACCCGTGAAAGACAACTTGCAGTCGATTGCATCGGGCAGCCCCAGACCTTCGATCGGACTGCCCATATCACTCAAGCCGTAAACCCAGATATCGTGGTAAAGATTTTCCAGCACCGGCGCCACCTGCTTGCGTTCCCATTCGGCCTTTAACGCCATGGGTTCGTCCATGATGTCGCGTAATCCGAGGACGTTGACCGTGCCCTGTTGCCGCAGCATCTCGAGCGTGCTGGTTACTTCGCCCTGCAAACCGGTCGGTTCCTTGTCGACCAGGAATATATCGGGTTTGAATGTTTTCGCGGTATGGTAAATGATCGATTCGCGCATCTGCAGGGTTTGTTCCAGATCGATATGCAGCCCCAAGGATGTATAAGCGCCGTCTTTTAATTTGATAACGCCGGGAATACGCACAAAGTCGACCCGTGCCTTGAAATCGAAACTGCCGATAATGGGTGAACCCGACAGGATCAAAACGGATAATCCCTTGTAACGCGCAACCAGCGAGTGCGCGATCGAGCGGCAGCGGCGAAGATGCCCCAAACCGAACGAGTCGTGGCTATAAATCAGGATTCTGGATTGATCCAGCCGTTGCTTCATTTAAGGCCTTTCTCCTGGCGTACCCCCGCGCAGCCTACACTGAAACTGCGCGAAACGCACTGCCGTCGGTTAAATTAGCGACGGAGCGCCGGAATTATTGACAAGCGGTCCTGTCATATCCTCATAATGTTGCCTGCGCCCGATGGAGCCCGGATTGAGCAAAAAACTGTCAACCAGCGAAACCCCGGCCTATCGGCCGTCGGTCGGGCGGATCCCCGGCGACGCCGTGTTGCCGGAGCGCCTGCGTAATTCGATACAGGATCAGCAGGAACGCAGCGAAATTCTGATCAGCATCATCCAACTGACGATCGTATCGATCTTCGGTCTGCTGTACGCGATTGCACCCAAAACCTTCACCCCGGAAGCCGATTTCGCGCCGGTCCCCTGGGTGCTGTCGATCTACTTGGCGTTCAGTCTGTTGCGCTTTTATCTGGCGATTAACCGCAAGCTACCGGACTGGATGTTGTATCTGTCGTCGGTGGTCGATATCGCGCTATTGCTCGGGCTGATCTGGAGCTTTCACCTGCAGTACGAACAGCCGCCCTCGTTCTATCTGAAAGCGCCGACCTTGCTCTATCTGTTTATCTTCATCGCTATCAGGGCGCTGCATTTCGATCCGCGATTCGTGATTTCAACCGGAATCAGCGCCGCCCTCGGTTGGGTCTTGATGGTTGTTTACGTATTGTTCAGCAATCCGGCAGACAGTATGGTGACGCGTAATTATGTGGAGTATATGACATCCAACAGTGTTTTAATCGGCGCCGAGTTCGACAAGATCGTCACGATATTGATGGTAACCGGTGTACTGGCGCTAGCGCTGCAGCGGGCGCGCAGGCTGCTGGTCGAGTCGGTTATCGAAGGCAGTGCGGCGCGGGATTTGTCGCGCTTCGTGCCGCAAGAAGTGGTGCAGCAGGTTACTCAATCGGAAGAAGGCGCGATCACCGGCAAGGGCGAGGTGAGCGAATGCACCATTTTATTCACGGATATCGAAGGCTTTACCGCGATTAGCGAAACCCTGACGCCGGAGCAGTTGATCGAGGCGCTGAATCATTACTTCAGCCTGATCGCCGAGCCCATCAGCCGTTACGGTGGCGTCATCAGCCAGTTTCAGGGCGATGCGGTGCTGGCGACCTTCAATGTGCCCAAGCCGGATAAGAATCATGCCCCCAACGCGCTGCGCGCGGCGCTGGAAATCCAGTCGGTGTTGGAAGGCGTGGTCTTCGGTGACGGCATCGCTTTCAATACGCGGGTCGGTATCAATACCGGGCCGGTAGTCGGTGGGCTGGTCGGTTCCGGTGACCGCGTCGGCTATACCGTGCACGGTGATAATGTGAATCTGACCGCAAGGCTGGAGCAGCTCAACAAGGACTATGGCACGCGCATCATCGTCGCCGACAGCACGCGGGAACAAACCCCGGAGGGCCTGTTCGTTTTCCGGGAACTGGGGGAAGTATCGGTACGCAGCTTGAACCGGCCGGTCAGAATATATACGGTAAGCCAGGCGGAGTGACTAGCCGTCGGCCGGGGCGGTCAAGCTTGCTGGTTTATGTAGTCGAAATAACGCGCCAGATTTGCACGCGCCTGGGATTCCAGGCGTTCGGCAAAATAATCCGACTGGTAGAAGCGCTCCTTGGCCAGCAGGCAGTTTTGGAAGCTCGTTGTCCTGCGGTAATACTCGGCATCGCTAAGGTCGGCGCTCTCGCGCCGCAAATTTTGGCTGTCCTGCAAAAAATCGTCCCACGACAGGCCAAAACTGGAGAGGTCGATATCGACCATGTAGATGGCGTCGTCATCGGCCAGCGAAGCGCCATCGTGCAGCGTTGCCATGATAAGGCGCTTTACCAGGCCGCGTGTTGCTGCATCGTGCACGCCGTCTGAGAGTTGCAAATAGAGGTCTGCGCTGCGTTTTTCATTGTCGGGCTTGCCCGGCTCGAAGATAACGTCATGGAACCATACCGCGAGTTCGAGCGCATCGGGATTGTCGGCGAGCGATTTGCATTGATCGAACATGCCCAGGCATTGTGCGATATGGGCGAGTGTATGGTAGTGGCGCTGAGGTTCGCGATAGCCGTCGAGCAGGCGCCGATGGATATAGCTACTGTGGTCGGCGGCGTCGGCGATCAGGCAGCGTTGCCACAGCGCCTGAAAGCGGTGCAGGCCGAGGACGTTTCCGGCTGGGGCGGAGGACATCAGCCATCATCCAGTTGATTGAGCTGTTTTTGCAGGGCTTCGACGTGTGCATGCGACCTGCTCAATTTGTCGCTGAGCATGCGAATGACATCGAGCGCGACGTCTGAATTCTCGCGTAGCATTCTGAAAAACATATCGCCGGTGATCTTCATGACTCGCAGTTCGCCTCGGGTTACCAGCGTTGCGTTTCTGGGTGCATTGTTGAGTAGGCCGAGTTCGCCGATTAGCTGATTTTGCGATAGGGTATCGGAAACCACCGGTCCGGCATCGGTTTCGGTGACGATATCCACCGCGCCCTGCATGATGACGTAAGCGAAGTCGGCGCTGTCACCGCTATTGAAAACGATATCGCCGTCGTCGAAGCAAACGATTTCGCTGGCGAAAGCCAATAGCTTCAGCTTCGACGTTTCCATCTTCGCAAAAATCGGAATTTTGCGCAGTAAATCTGTCTCTTCAGCGAGATCCAAGTGACGTGCTCCCAAACGCTTAGCGGGCGTATACTACAGTCAATTGTCAAAGATTGGCATGAGCGTGATCACAATTCAAGAGTTTCAGCTGACCACAGAGCCCTGGTTTTACGGGTTATCGGCAGAAGTATAACAAGCCGTAGCCTTATTTTCTGGCCCAGGCATAGTAGCCGGAAACCTGTAATTCACTGGTTGGGCGGCGGAACAGACGCAGTCCGACCCGATCGAGCCAACGTGCCGGTCTCATGCCAAATCGGCTTTCGACGTTTTTTTTCCAGAATTTGTGAAGATTGAAAATCGACGAGTAGGGCCCGCGAATCGAGTATAACCTGACCTCCGAAAAATCCCGCAATAGCCAGGCGAGACCGTCCCGGCTGAAACGGTAACCGTCGGTAAAGCTCAAGTCCCGCAGCGCGTGGTAGCGGAACAGGAAAGGCAGATGCAGCAACAGGCGACCGCCGGGTTGCAACAGGTCATGGATGCGCGCGATAGCCGCGAATGGGTCATAGACGTGCTCCAGCACCGAGAGGCAAACAATGCCGTCGTAACGCCCGAACTCTAAGCGGCTCGGCGCGCAAATATCGTCGATAATATCCGCCGGCGGCTCAGCGGCGTTGATATCCATGGTTTCGATTTTTTCGGTCGCAAACAGACCGATCCGGTCGCGCGACGATTGACCCACGTCCAGCACCATGGAGCAGTTTGCCGCCAGGAACTTCAGTTTTTCGTTCAACAGGCCTTCGCTGTCATAGGCATAGCCGTGATCGACAACGCAGCGTTCAATCGCCGCGATATGTCGCGCCATCGCGGCCGCCGCGACGGCATTGTCGCAAGCACGGGTATCTGCGGGCTTCATCGGCCGTTTCGACTCATTGTTTTCATCCGGGGCAGTTTATCCGATATTGCGCATTTTCGCTTTAACCAGACTTGAATTAGCGCTAGGCTTGGCGCCGGCAGGGCAACGGAAACAGACTCATGAAACATTACAAAATGTTTATCGACGGCGCATGGTGTGAGGCAGCGGATGGGGCGCGGTTGGAGTCAATAAATCCCGCCACGGGAGAAATCTGGGCCACCGCCGCAATCGCCGGTGAAACCGAGGTCAGGCACGCGGTGGAAGCCGCCAGCAGGGCTTTGAAATCGGGCCCCTGGGCCGAGATGACCGCCACCCAGCGCGGTAAAATGCTGCATCGACTGGGCGACCTGGTGGCAGAGAACGCAAAAATGCTGGGTGAAATCGAAACCATCGATAGCGGTAAACTGGCCAAGGAAACACGCGCACAAACCGGTTACGTTGCCGATTATTACTACTACTATGCCGGGCTCGCCGATAAAATTCAGGGAGCGACCCTGCCGATCGACAAACCCGACATGCACGTTTACACCAAGCGCGTGCCGATCGGAGTGGTTGCCGCGGTGGTGCCCTGGAATGCGCAAATGTTTCTCACCGCGACCAAGCTCGGCCCCGCGCTGGCGGCGGGTAATACCGTGGTGCTGAAGGCTTCGGAGGCGGCGCCCGCACCCATGTTCGAATTTGCCAGGCTGGTTGAGAAAGCAGGTTTTCCGCCCGGGGTGGTCAACGTGATTACCGGTTTCGGCGAACCTTGCGGGCGGTTGTTGACCAGCCATCCCGACGTGGCCCGGATCGCCTTCACCGGCGGCCCGGATGCCGCGCGCCACATCGTACGCAATAGCGCCGAAAATTTTGCCGTGCTATCCCTCGAGCTGGGCGGTAAGTCGCCCATGCTGGTGTTCGACGATGCCGATATCGAAGGTGCCGTCAACGGCATCATCGCCGGCAACTTCGGCGCAACCGGTCAAAGCTGTGTCGCCGGTTCGCGCGTGTTCATCCAATCGACCATCCGCGAGCAGTTACTCGAGAAGCTGGTAGCGCGTGCCGCCGAGATTCGCATCGGCGATCCCTTGGCCGATGCAACCCAGGTTGGGCCTTTGTGCACCGAAGGACAATTCGAGCATATTTCCGAGTCGGTTGAAGCCGCGGTCGGCGAGGGCGCCAAACTCCTTTGCGGTGGTAAGCGGCCCGACGGCTTCGACGACGGATGGTACTACAGCCCCACCATCCTCGATTGCCCGCACCAGGATATCCGCACCGTGCGCGAGGAAATGTTTGGACCGGTGCTGTCGGCGCTGTCCTTCGATACCGAGGCCGAGGCGATCGAGATGGCCAACAATTCCGAATTCGGACTTGGGTCGGGAGTTTTTACTGCGGATGTCGCGCGCGCGATACGGGTCTCCGAGGCAATCCATTCCGGCATCGTCTGGGTAAATACCTATCGCGTTATTTCCCCGATTGCGCCGTTTGGAGGCTTTAAGAACAGCGGTCCCGGCCGCGAGAGCGGCATCGACGCGATTTACGATTACACGCGCACCAAAACGGTCTGGATCAATACCTCCACCGAACCGATGGCGGATCCGTTCGTCATGCGATGAACGCCGGGTTAATAGGCGATAAGATCATGAAACTAAAGATGTTTACGAGCATCTTGCTGGAGCTGTCGTTATCCAGCGGTGAGCGCACGGGAACAGGTTTTTGTATCGGCGCCGGTATCGCGAGGCCGCGGGAAATAGCGCCTGGCTGGAAAAGCGAAGCCATACGCTTTATTATAGGCGGCTGCGGGCCTGAGTCCCGCGCACCGGAAAACAGGCATGAGGATACCGCCCGTCGCTATCTCATCCTGGCTATAATTAATTCGGGGTAAATCGCGCTAATGTGATTTGGAGCACATTACTGGAATTAAGGAAAAATTATTTTAAAGCTGTCTGATTGAAAATTGCGTATTTAGTTATGACCGAGGACACCAAAATAACAGCCAACGAAGAAAATGGCGTAAGCGATACAACCAATCGCAGGCGGAGTACGGATATCCCCCAACCACTGGATTATGTGACCCGTGAGCTGGTTAGTGAATTCATCGAGAATCCTCGACCTACATCGCCGCCCATTAAATCTTTCATAAAAAAGTTGCTTAGAGCGGGTTGATTCGCTTTACGCGAAGCTTTAGTACCGTTGGCCGATAAGCTGGGTTAATCTGGCCGGCTATGAATGTCGATATCAATTTCATCGTCGGGGTGCTGGCGATCGTCTATGGACTGTATTGCTTTATCCAGCGCAAGCTCGCCCCTGAACACATAAAAAAACTGCAAACGATGATCGAGCGCAATGGTGAAAGAATGGGTCATTCCATCCATCTTTTCGGGTATACGATCCTACCCATAGTTGCCGGCCTGCTGCTGTTATACGCAAGCTTTCGCGCTTAAAGGGCCGTCCTGCGGTAACGGATATCCGCGAGTTAACCCGCCCCGGGCCCGCCCCGGATAGATTTTTCTATTAACGAATTTAATTTCCGGCCGTATATTGACCTTAGAGAAAACACTGCCGGCCAGGGCTTGCGGGTAATTGTCCGCGCTCCGGCGCTTCTAGCAGTTACGGTAACCCGGCATGCCGAGGAGCGCGCCTGGAGCTTCTACTGCAGGCTTTCCCAGTAGCTGGCGAACTGCACCGCGATGCGGCCGCTGCGGGAGCCGCGTTGGGTCGCAAAGCGAATCGATTCGGTGCGCGCCGCGTCACTCATCTTCATGCCACGCGCCTGCACCGCCTGCTCGACCACGGCCAGGTACTGGTCCTGGGTGAAGGGATGAAACGACAGCCAAAGACCGAAGCGGTCGGACAGAGATATTTTTTCTTCGATGGCGTCGCTGGGATGCAGCTGGCCGTCGACCATGCTGCTGTCGAGATTGTCCTGCATCGATTCGGGCATCAGGTGCCGGCGATTGGAAGTGGCGTAAATAATGACGTTGCCGGGCTGAGGCTGCAGCGAGCCTTCGAGGCAGGCCTTCAGCGCCTTGTAAGAATCGTCGTTGGCTTCGAAAGATAGATCGTCCAGATAAATAATAAACCGGCGCCCATCGTCGGCCAACCGGCGGATGATTTCAAACAATTGGTTGGTCGCGGATTTCGGAACTTCGACAATGCACAATCCCCGATCTTCAAATTCGCTCAGCTGCGCCTTGATCAGCGACGACTTGCCGGTGCCGCGCGCTCCCCACAGGAGTGCGTTATTGGCGACCTTGCCGTCGAGGAACTGGTCGGTGTTGCGGTACAACAGATTCTTCTGCCGCTCCAGGTGCAGCAATTCCGCCTGATCGACGCGATCGAACTGCGCGATCACCTCCAGCCCTTGCGGCAACCAGCGATAGGCGCTGTACCCCGGCTCGGTGTCGATTTCGGTTGGCCCGGGAATCAGCGTTTGTACGCGGTCGAGCAGCAGGTCGAGGCGTTTGAACAGTTTATCGAGTTCGGACATTAGACTTCGAGCTTCTTGTATTTGATGCGGTGCGGTTGAGCGGCGTCCTGCCCGAGACGTTGCTTACGGTGCGCTTCGTATTCCGAGTAATTGCCCTCGTAGGTATAGACTTCGCTATTGCCTTCGAAGGCGATGATGTGCGTTGCGATCCGATCCAGGAACCAGCGATCGTGCGAGATCACGACAACGCAGCCCGGGAAATCGAGTATCGCTTCCTCGAGCGCACGCAGGGTTTCGACATCGAGATCGTTGGTCGGTTCATCCAGCAGCAGCAGGTTGCCGCCGCTCTTTAGCAGCTTGGCCAGGTGCAGGCGGTTGCGCTCGCCGCCAGACAGGTCCTTGACGAATTTCTGCTGCGCGGCGCCGCGAAAATTGAACCGTGAAACATAGGCGCGCGACGGCACTTGGTAGCTGCCGACGACGATATTATCGAGTCCATCGGAGAGTTCCTGCCAGACGGTGTTGCCACCATCGAGATCGTCGCGCGACTGATCGACATAGGCGATTTGCACGGTGTCGCCAATCTTGATCGAACCTTCGTCGAGCGACTCCTGTCCCACCATGATGCGAAACAGCGTGGTCTTACCGGCGCCATTGGGGCCAATAATACCGACGATGCCGCCGCGCGGCAGCTTGAACTCGAGGTTCTGATACAGCAGTTTGTCGCCGTAGGACTTCCTGCCGCCCTCGATTTCGACTACGACGTCGCCCAGCCGCGGACCGGGCGGGATGTAAAGCTCTTGGGTTTCGGAACGTTTCTGATATTCCTGCGACGACAGCTCCTCGAACCGCTTGAGGCGCGCCTTGCTCTTCGACTGGCGTCCCTTAGGGTTGGCGTGCACCCATTCTAGCTCGGCCTGCATCGACTTGAGCCGCGCCTTTTCGGAACGCTCCTCGTGCGCAAGCCGCTTTTCCTTCTGTTCCAGCCAGGAGGAGTAGTTACCTTCCCAGGGAATGCCGTGACCGCGATCGAGCTCTAGAATCCAGCCGGCGACATTGTCGAGGAAATAGCGATCGTGGGTGACCGCTACCACGGTGCCGGGAAAGTCTTGCAGAAAGCGCTCCAACCAGGCGACCGACTCGGCATCGAGATGGTTGGTGGGTTCGTCCAGGATCAGCATGTCCGGATTAGATAACAACAGCCGGCACAGCGCGACGCGGCGTTTTTCGCCGCCGGATAGTTTATCGACGGCGGCATCCCAGGGCGGCAGGCGCAGGGCATCGGCGGCGACATCCAGCTTGCGTTCCAGATCCCAGGCGCCTGCGGCTTCGATTTTCTCCTGCAGTTCGGCCTGCAGGGCTAGTAGATCGTTCATTTCGTCGTCGGACATGGGTTCGGCAAATTTCATGTTGACCTCGTTGAACCGATCGAGCAGCGCTTTGGTTTCCGCCACGCCGAGTTCGACATTGCCGCGCACGTCGAGGCGCTCGTCGAGCGCGGGCTCCTGCGCCAGATAACCGATTTTGATACCGGGCTGGGGACGCGCTTCACCGCTATGCTCGGTATCGACTCCGGCCATGATGCGCAGCAGCGTCGACTTGCCTGCGCCGTTGTAACCCAGCACGCCGATTTTTGCGCCCGGGAAAAAGTTGAGCGAAATATCCTTCAGTATTTCGGTTTGCGGCGGTACGATTTTACCGACCCCGCTCATGGTATAAATGTATTGCGCCATGCGGTCGTTCTCTGTTCAGAATTCGCGTATTCTAACAGCGCGTTAACAATTAAAAACAACTTCGTTATGCATTGCACGGCGGCATCTATTATTAACCCGGCGACAATATATGTCGCATTCAGCCATCGCGTGTCTGTTCACAGCAAGTTCTGATAACGCCGTCTGTGGGCAGGCACGCGATGGCCTATCTTTTTTAATATCAATTAGTTAGGGGGCCCAAGAAAGCGCCAGCTCCGCGTTGCAACTCTTGCCAATGGAATAACCATTGGCGGCGAGTCGCGCCTTGATCTGACGCTTTCTTGGGCCCCTGAATACGACATATATTGTCGCCGGGTTAATGTATTCTCGAATGTTCTGTTTATTAAGCGCGTCCTGTTACAGTATCATGCGCTATCAAAGCCGCAACTTCGGCTATTATTAAGACTAGCATTCACTTCGACATCGACCCATGAATCAGCCCACAGGTAAGCAGCCATGAGCATGAAAAAAATGCAGCAACAGAGTTATCTCTCCGGGGGCAACGCTGCATTCATCGAGGAACTTTACTCGCGTTACTTAAAAGACGAATCCGAGGTTGACGAAAACTGGCGCAGCTGGTTCGCCGAGCTCAGGAATGGTGAATTGACGCCGGACCAGGATCATCTCGAAATCCGCGAGCAAATGAAGTACGCGGTGTTGCATAAACGTGCGGGTAACGGTATCTCAGGAGGAGAACTGCACGAGCATGACGCTAAGCAAGTGCGGGTGTTGCAGCTCATCAACGCCTATCGCGTCAAGGGCCACGAACGGGCGCGACTCGATCCGCTCAACATGAGTCCACGCGCCGATATCAAAGAAATGACGCTGGCCGGCAACAGTTTGAGCAAGGACGATCTGGATACGGTTTTTAATACCGGTTCATTGTTTGGGGTTGAAGACGCTCCCTTGCGCGAAATCATCGAACGCGTGGAAAAGACTTACTGCGGCACCATTGGCTCGGAATACATGCATATCGGAGACCGTGCGCAGAAACGCTGGATCCAGGTGCAGATCGAAACCTCGCTGGCGACGCCGAATTTCAGGGAAGGGCGGCGCAATCGAATCATGGATCGGATTATCGCTGCCGAAAACCTCGAAAAATACCTGCACACGCGCTACATCGGGCAAAAGCGGTTTTCGCTCGAAGGCGGCGAAGCTTTGATCCCGATTCTCGATCGCGTGGTGCAGCAGGCAGGTGTCACCAGTACCCATGAAGTGGTCATCGGCATGGCGCACCGCGGTCGCCTCAATGTGCTTACCAATCTGTTCGGTAAAATGCCGAGCGACCTGTTCGATGAGTTCGAGGGCAATGTCGAACTTAACGAGCGCTATAACTACGATGTTAAGTATCACCAGGGATTTTCTTCGGATATTTATACCGACTCCGGACCGATGCATCTGGCACTGGCATTTAATCCCTCCCACCTGGAAATCGTCGATCCCGTGGTAGAAGGCTCGGTGCGCGCACGCCAGCGACGTTTTAGCGACCGTACAACCAACGACGTGCTACCCGTGTTAATTCATGGCGATTCGGCCTTTGCCGGTCAGGGCGTGGTCATGGAAACCTTTAATATGTGCCAGACGCGCGGTTACAAGACCGGCGGCACGATCCATATTATCGTCAACAATCAGATCGGATTCACCACTAATAATCCGCGCGACATGCGTTCGTCGCTCTATTGCACCGAGGTGGCGCGCATGGTGCAGGCGCCGATTTTTCACGTCAATGGCGATGACCCCGAAGCCTGCGTCTTTATCGCTGAAATTGCGGTCAAGTACCGCGAAACCTTTCAGTGCGACGTAGTCATCGATATGGTTTGCTATCGTCGTTACGGCCATAACGAAGCCGACGAGCCCGCGGTGACCCAGCCGTTGATGTACACGGCAATCCGCAACCATCCGCGCTTGGTTGACCTGCATGCGCAACGGCTTATCGACGAGGGGTTTACCACGCGCGAAAAAATCGATGAAATGGTGGCCGATTACCGGCGTGCGCTCGATGAAGGCGGCGCGGTGGCTCTCAATGTCATTTCCGGGCTTGAACCGACGGCGGCGCGAGACTGGGCCGGCCTGCACGAAGGCGACGTCAATATCACCCCCGGCACCCAGGTCACCAGGAAAAAATTTCAGGCGCTGGGCAAACTCATGCTGACCATACCGGAAGGCTTCAAATTGCATTCGCGGGTAGCCAAGATCATGGAGAATCGGCGGCAAATGCTGGCTGGCAAACTGCAGAGCGACTGGGGCTTCGCGGAAAACATGGCTTATGCCACGCTGCTCGACGATGGTTACGGCATCAGGCTTTCGGGACAGGACAGCGAGCGCGGTACATTCTTTCATCGGCACGCCGCCCTGCACGATCAGAACAGCGGCGAAATCTATAAACCGCTGAAATATCTGGCCGCGGATCAACCGCGCTTCGAAGTCATCAACTCGTTTCTGTCGGAGGAAGCGGTATTGGGCTTCGAATACGGTTATTCGTCCACCGACCCCAAAACGCTGGTTATCTGGGAAGCGCAGTTTGGCGATTTTGCGAACGGCGCGCAGGTGGTCATCGATCAGTTCATCAGTTCGGGTGAAATGAAATGGGGCCGCCTCAGCGGGCTGGTCATGCTGTTGCCGCACGGCTACGAGGGCCAGGGGCCTGAGCATTCCTCGGCGCGCATCGAACGCTATCTCGAACTTTGCGCGCAGCATAATATGCGTGTCGTGCAACCCACCCTGCCGGCGCAGATCTTTCATCTATTGCGCAGCCAGATGTTGTGCGGGTTCAGGAAACCGCTGGTGGTGATGAGCCCGAAGAGCCTGTTGCGTCATCCACGGGCGGTATCGTCGCTGGATGAGTACAGCAAGGGAGAATTCCAGAAAGTGATTCCGGAAATAGATCAGGTCAACGACAAGAAAGTAAAACGGCTGATTCTCTGTAGCGGAAAAATTTATTACAAGCTATACGAAACCCGCGAACAGGATTACGACCACGACACCGCGATTGTTCGCATCGAACAACTGTATCCGTTCCCAAAAGTCGATTTGAATGCAATCCACGATAGATACCCGGCGCTCACAAATGTGGTCTGGTGCCAGGACGAGCCGCGCAATCAGGGTATGTTCCGTGAATTCAAGAGCCGCTTGAATGAGATTTTTGCGCCGTTACAGGTACAATACGCCGGACGTATCTCGTCGGCGTCCCCGGCGGCGGGTTACATGGCTTTGCATCAGAAACAGGAAGCCGAGCTGGTGAAAAACGCTTTCGAGGCCGATTACTCGGATAAACTCGAATAGTTCAGGAAAAACGATAAATTCTGGAGCAGATTATGCAGGTAGAAATTAAGGTTCCCGTACTACCCGAGTCGGTAACCGAAGGGACGCTGGGCGATTGGCACAAGCAGGTTGGTGATAGCGTTTCCGTCGAAGAGAATATTGTCGATCTGGAAACCGATAAGGTCGTGCTCGAGATCGTCGCCAGCTCTGCCGGGGTAATCGAGTCAATCGCGTTTGAATCGGGGGCAACCGTAAAAACCGATGACGTACTCGGCATCATCAATACCGAAGCCGCCGCGTCCGCGCCGGCCATAGCAGTTGCCGAACCAGCAGCCGAACCAGCAGCCGAACCAGCAGCTGAACCAACCGCAGCCGGCGATGGCCGGGCCAGTCCCGCGGTGCGCAAACTACTACAGGAACATAATCTCAGCGCGCAAGACATTCAACCCAGCGGTAAAAAAGGCGCTATTACCAAGGCCGATGTCGAACGCCATCTGCAGCAGCAAGCGCCGGCGGCACCGGCCGCTGCAGCCGCCGCGAGCCCGCCACCGCAACCGATTCCATCGACGGGGCGAAACGATAGGCGGGTGCCTATGAGCCGGTTGCGCGCCAAGATCGCGGAACGCCTGAAGCAAGCGCAAAATACCGCGGCCCTGCTGACGACTTTCAATGAAGTCAACCTCAAACCGATGATGGATACGCGAGCGCAGTACCGGGATAGTTTTGAAAAAACCCACGGCGTCAAGCTGGGCATGATGTCATTTTTTACCCGTGCGGCGGTCGAAGCCCTGAAACGTTTTCCGGCGGTTAATGCGTCTATCGATGGCGATGAAATCGTTTATCACGATTATTTCGATATCGGTATTGCCGTCAGTTCGGATCGCGGCCTGGTAGTGCCTATTCTGCGCGATGCGGACCAGATGGGGTATGCTGAAATCGAGCAGGCGATCCGCGATATGGGTACGCGCGCGCGTGACGGTAAACTCGGCATTGAAGAACTCACCGGCGGCACTTTCAGTATAACCAACGGCGGAATTTTCGGTTCGATGCTGTCGACCCCGATTCTGAATCCGCCGCAGTCGGCGATTCTTGGCATGCATTCGATCCAGCAGCGCCCGGTGGTGATCGATGGTGAGATCGTAGCGCGACCGATGATGTATCTGGCGCTGACCTATGACCATCGAATTATCGACGGCAAGGAAGCGGTGCAATTTCTGGTGACGATCAAAAATGTGCTCGAGGATCCGGCAAGAATGCTGTTGGGCGTGTAGCCGTCAACCCGGCGACCTATATTATCGAGTTAATAGAGTTCGGGGTTAAAGGTTTTTCATAAAACTGAACTGGGTTTTTTCGGAGTCGACCGCGGACTCCATTAGCGATACGTCACCCGATACGAATCGTTTCGCCAGATCGTCGCTATCGATTTCGCAGATGCGGGTGCCGTCGCGGTCGACGAAGATGAACAGGCTCGAATCTTCGGATTTCCATGCCAGTTTTGCCAATATCTTCTCGCCATTGTGCGTCATATTGACCCACTCGCCGGTGTCTAACGCCTGCACCTGATTGAGTTTTTTCGGCTTGCTGGCTTTGGTCTTGCCCTTGCCCGAGTTCATTGCTTCGAGCAGTTCGGTCGGAACCTGGAAAACACCGGTTTGCATCATCGCATCGAATTCGGTGGTATCTTCCATGGTATCGAAGGACTGCGCACTCAGGGAGCGAGTTTTGCGTTTGGCTTCGATAATATTGCGGCCGGTTTCTTCCAGCACGTTTTGTTGCTCGAGCTTGAGATAATCGCGTAATGACTGTTGCAGCGATTCGGCCAGCTTGAGGCTGCGCATCGCACGATGCAGTGAATGGGCGACATGCGGCAGCGTCTGGCGAAGTTCTTCCTGTTCCTGTTTGGTCGACTTCGGGATTAACGACCACACCTGTTTTTTCACCATCCCGATGGCCTTATGCCAGGCATCCGAATCCATGCCTTGCTGTAGCCCGATTTGAACCATTAGCGGTAACCAGACTTTTTCGAACAGGATTAACGGGGAGCCCTGAATCTTCAAGGGTTGAGTGATTTCGTTCAGCCGTGTTTTAATCACCGGCAAAACCTTCTGGGTGGCCTCAATGCGGCGCGCCTTGCGGATCGATGCCTCGTTTTCCTTGACATAGGCCAGGTAGCCATCGAGCATCTCGGAATAGCTGTCAACGGTGATGAACCCTCGGCTGGCGAGCTTATCGATATGCTCGCGGATGAAGCGGACGCCGGAAAATTCCGAGTTGCCTCCCCTGGCAATCTGGACTTCGTTGTTAATAATGCCGTCCAGCAGTCGCCGCGCGGGATTGCTCGAGCGGCGCAAGAAACCGTCTTCCTGGATCGCGGTGATGAAGACATAGATTTGCAGCCGCGCAAGCTGCTGCTTAATCGGGGAGGGCAAATCTTCGTCCTCGAAAATCAGCTTGAAAATAAGATTGAGCTGATCGATTTGTTTTGCATGTTGTACGATGCCGGACTGGTTGAAGCGTTGCTTTAACTCGGGAAACAGATTTTTGTATTGGCTGGCCGGCTGGCGCGATTTTTCCTTGAAATCCTGCAATAGCATCAGCTGGGTGATGGTTTGGTCGGGAATCATCGACGCGACCGTCGCGGATTCACTCAGCCCCTCGATGTTACGCAAGTGAATGCGCGCCGGCGGAATATCCTTAAGCATGCCGCAATTGAGTAATTTCTGGTCGATACGACGGTAAAACGGGCCTAGCGCCTCGATGAAGCGGTCGGCAAATAATTGGTAGAGCGCGATCTTGTAGTTCACCTCTAGATTGAGGCCATCGATTGCGTATTGAAAAGTTTCGCACAGGCGCTTCACCTGTAGCGGGTTTTCGTAAATACTCGCGCGTGAGCGCTTGATGCAAGCCTGCAGGCGTTTCAGTATAGCGCGGTCAAATTCCTTGAAGGCCTCGGCGTAACGTGACGTAATGTCTTGCAACTCGGTAATTTCCCCAGCCGCGGCGGCGCTGGAAAGCCCCAGTCTTTTCCAATCACGCGTGTCTTTCGCTGCTTCCGCGGAACCATGGCCGGATTTGAACTCGGAAAATTGTTTGTTGAGTTGAAATGTAAAAGATGAGCAAATGATACGCTGTTTGTGTTTGATCAATTTGATCAAACGCGCACCATCCTTGTCGGAAAGACTCCAGCTATGGTAGTTTGCCCCGCTTTCGATCATGCCCTGCAGCATCTCGGTAGTGTGTTTTTTACTGAGGCTGGCGATTTCCGCAAAGACGTCCTGTCCGGATATCGAATCGGCTTTCTGTTGTTTTTTCGAAACGGCCATGTGTGCGGCTTTTCACAAGGGTTAGAGAAAGTAATATAGATGAAAACCGGCATGATTTCTTGCGACTATTTTCATATGCATCCGATTTCAAGCAGTTTTCCGATAGAAGGCGTAAAATCGCCATTCGGCGTGATTCCCAATACCACAATCAATGCAGAATCTTAAGTTATTTGTCACCGGTCACAAGGGCTTCGAAACGCCTTTGTTTCACGAAATACGGGCTATTCTGGAGTCGACCGACGCGATCGTGACTAAAGTCTATGGCGGAGTCGAGGTCAGCGGCGCACTGACCGCGGCCTATCTGATCTGCCTGCATTCACGCCTCGCAAACCGGGTGTTTTGCGAACTGGCGCGCGCTTCCGCGGAAGACGAAAATCGCCTTTACGATGCCGTTTATCGAATCGAGTGGGAGCAGCATTTACAGGCGCGCAACAGCATCGCGGTGTCGGCGACGGTGTCGCGTTCGAAACTCGATCATGGGCATTATGTTGCCCTCAAGACCAAGGATGCGATCGTCGATCGCTTGCGCAATATTTGCGGCAGCCGGCCGGTGGTGGCGAAAAAACAACCCGATATTCAAATCCACGTCAATATCCACCATAACCAGGCCAGCATTAGCCTCGACCTCTCCGGTGATAGTCTGCATCGGCGCGGTTATCGCACCCGCCATGGCGGTGCGCCGCTGAAGGAACATCTGGCCGCCGCGCTGCTGCAGCATGCCGGCTGGACGCGCGCGGCGGCGAGTAGCCTGAGGTTGCTGGATCCCATGTGTGGCTCGGGCAGCTTCGTCATCGAGGCGGCGATGATCGCCGCCAATATCGCTCCCGGGTTGGAGCGCGATTATTTCGGTTTCAGCAAATGGCTGCAACACGACGCCGAAACATGGCGGCAGTGCATCGAGCAGGCACGGCAGGCGGCGGTTGCGCAACCCGGGCTTCGAATTTATGCCAGCGATTATGATGCCGGGGCGCTGGAAATCGCGCGCGACAATGCACGGCGCGCGGGGGTGGTTGATCTGATCGAATTCTCGCATCAACAGATTGCCGACCTTGAATTGCCTCCGTTCGAGGGCCAAACCCTGGTCATCTGTAATCCACCCTACGGCAAACGCTTACAAAGCGAGCAGGGTCTGAGCCAGCTCTATTCCGATCTCGGCGATGCCCTGCGGCGTCTAGCCCCCGCGCGGCTGGCCGTCATTTCTGCCAATCCCGATTTACTGCATCGGCTCAAACTGAAACGTTTGAGCCGCAAAGACGTGCGCAATGGGCCGCTCGATTGCCTGTTCGCGATCTTCGAAACTGCGCGGGAATCCGCCGCCGACCGCAGCGCAACGGTTATCGACTCAGGTCTTGCCGATGAAGCGGCCGTGCCGTTACGTAATCGACTGGCAAAAAATTTCAAGCACTTGCAGCGTTGGGCTAAACGCAACGAGATATCCTGTTATCGCCTCTACGACGCGGATTTGCCCGAGTTTGCGTTTGCGCTGGATTGTTATCAGAGCGAGATCGCATCCGAGCAACTGTGGTTTCACCTGCAGGAATACCAGGCCCCGGCGAGCATCGATCCCGCGTTGGCCGAGTATCGCATCAAGCTTGCGGCCGATGTCGTGCGTGAGCTGTTCGGGATTTCAGAGCAGCAGCTGTTTTGCAAAACCCGCAGCCGCCAGCGCGGTTCGAGTCAGTATCAAAAACAGGATAGCCGGGGCGAGTACTTCCAGGTACGCGAAGGCGAGGCATCGCTGTTGATTAATCTCAGCGACTATCTCGACTCCGGATTATTTCTCGACCACCGCATGATACGCGACCGAATTTTTCGCAGCGCGCGCGCCAAATCCGTACTCAATCTGTTTTGTTATACGGGTACGGTAGGCGTTCACGCCGGCCTGGGCGGCGCCAGTTCGGTATTGAATGTCGATTTGTCCGCGACTTATCTCGACTGGGCGCGCGAAAATCATCGGCTTAATCATTTGGATGACGAGAGCAGATTTCAATTTTTGCGCGCCGATATTGTGGCACTGCTCGACAATCCGACGAAGTTTTCGTTAAAACCCGAATATGATTTGATATTCTTCGATCCTCCATCGTTTTCCAACTCCAGCAAGATGCAGCAAACCCTGGACATTCAGCGGGATCACGGCGCCCTGATCATGCGCGCCATGCAATTATTGGCAGGTGACGGTCTGTTGTTGTTTTCGACCAATCGACGCGCTTTCAAACTCGACCCTGACTTGGCGCCGAAGTTTGATATCCGGGATATTACTCAGGCGACGATTCCCGAAGATTTCAAACGCAATCCCAGGATCCACCGCTGTTGGGAAATCCGGCACCCGCATGCCTGACGACAGCAGTGATTATCGGGATTTGTTTCTGCGGGATGTCGCGCTGCTGGATGTGCGTGCGCCGGTAGAATTTTGTCGTGGCGCCTTTCCCCAGGCGGTCAACCTTCCGCTACTGGACGATCAACAGCGGGAACAAATCGGTACCCGTTACAAGAATGCCGGCCAGGAGGAGGCGATTCGCCTCGGCCTCGAACTCGCGACGCCTGCGATACGAGCGCAGCGCCTGCAGCAATGGCTTGCGTTTCGCGAGCAAAATCCGGACGGCTTTATCTATTGTTTTCGCGGCGGTCTGCGTTCGCGTACGACGCAACAGTGGATGCGGGAGCAGGGCGCCGATTACCCGCTGATCGTCGGTGGTTATAAGGCGATGCGTCGTTTTCTGATCGATGAGCTGGAACAGTCGGCCGCACAGGTGGCATTGGTCTGTATCGGCGGCCTGACCGGGGTGGGAAAAACCCGGGTATTGCGCAAGCTAAAGCATCATGTCGATTTCGAGGGCTTGGCCAATCATCGGGGCTCGGCTTTCGGGCGCGATGCGCTGGATGCCCAGCCTGCGGTAATCGATTGGGAAAACGCGGTTTCGGTCGCGTTCTTGAAACATCGCGAGCGGTATCCGCAGCGTCCGGTGTTTGTCGAAGATGAAGGGCGTCGAATAGGGCGGGTCGGCATGCCCGATTATCTATTCAACGCGCTGCTAAGGGCGCCGCGCGCAATTTTGCAGCTCGATATCGAGGCCCGCATCGAGCTGATCAGCGAGGACTATATCCTGCAAGGCTGGCCGGCTTACCAGCAGGCTTATGGCGATGCGGCGGAAAAGGAATTCGGCGATTTCGTGCTCGATAATCTGGCGCGGATACAAAAGCGCCTGGGCGGCGAGCGGTATTGCAAGATACGGCGGTGTTTTGCCAGCGCGTTACAGGATTTGTTTCGTAGTGGCACGGCGGAGTCGTTCCATGACGGGATACGAACTTTGCTCGAAGAATATTACGATCCGATGTATCGTTACCAAATTGAAAGCAAACAGCCCGAAATAATCTTCGAAGGCCCGGAAGCGGAGCTGTTGGAGTGGGCGGGAAACTATAGCGCAGGTTGAACTAACCACTTATAACAGCGTCATATGGCAGCAAATAAATCGGAAAATAACGCATGAAAAAAACCATCCTGTTGGTGCTGCTGGGCTGCCTCGTGCTGTTGTTTTTCCAGTTTGATCTGGGACGATTCTGTTGAAAAACTCTCGATTATGACTCGGCCATGAGATAATCGAGTTCGGTATCCACTTCATTAGGAAGTCTCCCATGATGGGACAACTACCGGCGCAGCAGAACGCATTGTTTTACGAGTTT
>Ga0209428_1000099_pt1 | contig 23260 bp, 18 predicted proteins | sample OlaalgELextract1_2_FD_187377 | JGI IMG/M metagenome (GOLD analysis project Ga0209428, IMG submission 187377) | Olavius algarvensis symbiont microbial communities from Tuscany, Italy - Type G ELBA extract 1 (SPAdes) (version 2) | ecosystem: Host-associated > Annelida > Digestive system >...
CACGTCACGTTCCGGTCGGCCACCTCAGCACTAGCTGAGCTCTTGTTAGTTTATGCCGGAAGGACTGAACAGTTGATGCCGAAACTACGTTGACGGGCAGAGTGTTCCAGATTCGGGCAGCGGCAACCGGAAAAGCTCGGCTGCTTTTGCTTTCGCTGATGTCGTCAGGCTCGTACATCTGTTGTCCCGGAAATGACACACATTGTGCCGAGTGGGACATTAAACTCTAGTCAGCCTGCCTGGATCTTCCCATTACTGTGCAGCCCAAATGTTTAACACATGCAATTTTTGTCGGGCACCTACATTCCATATACATTTTGCTATAGTGCCTAAAATTTATGTCATATGGGCTACTGTTCTCTTGGGAGCAATGCAGGAATTATTGCATACAGTGTACATTTTCCTGCTGACATGGTCTGGTATAGAAACACTTATCAAAAAAGCAGGGCAAGTTGTCTGCCATTTTGTTACATATTTAATCAGTGGTCTGTGCAGATACATACCATTTTGATAATTGTCGTCACACATGAGTTAATGTGATAATTTATGTGCAGTGTTTATTGAAACTGCATATGGCATTTTGCACAGGATCACAGCTATGGCACGAAGAAAAGCCGTAAAATTCGCCGGACAAGAAAGCTTGGCTGTCCAGCTGTTGTTGTGGTCAAAGAGTGTGCATTTTTTCCGGACTTTCGGGTAGGCCTATGATGTAGAATGCCAAAGTGTGAAAGTTAGCAATCAGTATTATCTGTATTCCACATGTTTTCGGATGGCAACAGTTCACCATCGCAATAAAATACTGTGGTTATAACTGCCACTAAACGACAGAATAAGACGGCAATCTGTTTCCTTTTGCATCTGTTGTAAATTCTGTGTGTGTTACATTATCAGTGGTGTCACCAAAATTTTGGTCCAGGGGGCACGGCCTGCGTGTTCACAAAGTCCATAAAATGAACACTACAGCCGACTTTTGAAAAATAATGGTGTCTCGCTTCCAGGGCCGTACCCAGGAATTTGTTTTAACCAAAGCGAAAACGTCGCCCTTTCTTCCCTTCCCGTTTTTTACTTCACCCTCTTCCATCCCTTCCCCTATTCACCCTTCCCCATCTCTCCCCTCCCCTTTTCCCTTCTCGCGCCTACTTTCGCCATTAATCCCGGGCAGCCAGTGAAGCCGTCGCAGGACCGGCGTGATGTGGTCCTATCTACGTGTCCCCCGAAAGTGACCAAATTAAAAACTTAAAAGCTGCCTATAGACGCCTACAAACGATGAGAATTTCGTAAAAAAAATTGGCAAACGAGTCGCCCCTGGTGGGGGCAAATTTGTGGGCAAAATTCAAAATTTTTACAATTTTGGGGCTGTATTCCCCCACTTTTTCCCCGATAAATGTGAAAGTTGGCACGGGGTAGCAGACCGGACCGTTTGCTCCCCGGTGCCAAATTTCACGTTTATCGGGGCAACGTGTGGCCCCTGCGTGGTGAAAAACCCTTTTTAAACAATGCAGCGACTTCGGTGAGCAGACAGACAGTTGCCACTTCTTTGTCAACATTGGAGGGAGAAAGTTCCAGCATAAAGCAAGAAAAGAAACCACGGGATGCTGAGACAGGGGATGAATTCCTCCTGTACCCTGCCCTCCTCATTATATATTGCATGAGCCACTGGGCACAAACATTGCACCCCATCGCCACCTACGACAAAATCAGGCAGAATTTACACAGAAATTCATACATAAACAGTTCAGTGTAATGTAAAAATGAAGTGATTACCACTGCTTAATGCAAATATGTGTAAGTAGAAATGGCCAAATTGGTACATATATGTGAAATATCCGGGGGAAGGGGTGGGGGGGGCACGTGCCCCAGTGCTCCATAGCTGGTGTCGCCAATGTTCATTATTAGTAATAGTAAGTATAGTAACAACAATGATAAGTTATAATATGCACTATGTACACCGAAGAAAATGACATTACTGTTTTGTTATGTCTTTAATGTTTACAAACACATTTGGCACATTGTTACTATAAGCAAACCTAATTCACAATTTGATGGCCATGGAATTTTTGGCAAATTTACGATTTTCCATGAATTATATGATTTCCTGTGAATTATAACCAATTTCTGCATATGGTCAATGATTGTTAATGCATTTCACTGCCACTTTTGTCGTTTACCACGTGCTACTCTTCTGCTTGTATGATGCCTATTATTTACAGTCTAGTCACACAATTCCTGAGGTCATCAATTGTTACAGTTTCATACGCTTAATGAAAGTGCATGATGTTGACGGACAAAAGGTTGACGTGTTTCCTGTGAGTAGTGGGCTAGATGGTATTTGAAGGGCAGTTTACATTATAATGCTGAAATAGAAATATACTATTGTTGTGAAATGCAGCATTAGAAATCATTTGATTACTATGTTTATTGCTTTATGTTCATAAAACAGTGAAATAGGGCCCATGAAACAGTGATGTAGTCAAGGTCGAAGTCTCAACCCTTAAGGACAAGGCCATAGGTGCCGAGGCCAAGGCCTTTAAGCATACAGCCAGTGCAGAAATTAGGCTACACACTATACAATACGTCTGACATCCAGGCTGACAGGATAGGTAATGAACTGCAGTACGAAATTTTGATTGCTTTTGCTTAGACATGTAAAATTGGTTATTAATTATATGTAAATTATTGTTAATTTATTACTATGACACAGTTTATTCCAGTTATGTATTCAAGGCCAAAGTCTCAAGGCCAAGGCCTCAACCTTTCAAGGCCAAGGCCATACGTTCAGAGGCCTAGGCCAAGGCCATAAAAATTTGGCCTTGAGGTGCCTGGAGGCCGAGGCCTGGCCTCGAGGACTACATCACTGCCATGAAATATGTGTGAAGTTCACAAATGCAGTCCGTGAAGTTAGTGTGCTATCTTGAATATTTTCATTACGCCACTGAAATATTACCTTCTCTTCCGTGAATTTGTTAGGTCAATAATCATTACACAGTAACTTGGCTATTGCTGTAGCATTTCCGTCTGTTTCGTTGGTGTTCTTGTGTACAGTGGTTAAATAACAAAGTTTCTTCGCATCCATTATAACACAATTTACCCCAGTGACTGAAATTTTCACTACAAAAATCGTGAACTAATTCATATGTGTCCAACTTCATTGGTTTAATTAAATGCAAGTATACCCCTTAAAATGACATAGACGAAAACATTGCTGTGGTATGACATTGTAATCAGATTACGTGGCTAATTCTGTTTGGTTATCAACTGTGGCTGTAGCCTAAATATGTGCATAGTTATTTACTATACATCGGTTAAGTACTATTACAGATTCGTAATCAGTCCTTTATATTGGCATGTATATGCTGTCGCAGCTAGACTGAGCATAAGCTATACGTCAAATAAAAATGCATATGGACAGTTTATGTTCTAATAACATGTAATGTTCTGCCATGCATTGCTACATTTCCTTGCTGTGTATATGTATAAAGTATGCTTACTGCATTATCAGTTTCAAATCACTTTTGAAATGTTGACAAAAAAACTACGGTTTGGAATTCATGCTTGTTATTTTGACTTGTAACTCTCACGTTATAATGCTGTCATATACCAGAGTTCTTTTAATGAGAGGTGTTTTTTCCATTATTTTGTATGTGACTAGATTGAACAGCCAACGAGGCGTAGGAAAGCAACTATGTCAAAACGTCTTCGTGATGCCATTGAACGCGATGTCAACTGTGTCAATCTGCAGCATCGCTTTGTTGTAAAGCTGTGTTCAGCTGATAGTCACCGTGACCATTACACTGGACATGTACGTCTATTAAACTGTGTTATGCCGTCACTGTAGGCTTGATTTTTACCGTAAGTTTGGAGCAAAGGAAAAAATTGGTAACATGATCCTGACCACGCCCGTTCGTATGATTATATGTAAGCATACACATCAACAGCGTACGGTAATTTTGTCTGTAGAGGCGTGTAAAAACTAGCACATATAAACAGTGAAGAAGTTTGTGTGCCAGCCTACTACCGAAACCATGTCTCGTTCATAAATGCGTAGCCTGAAACGTGATTTGCAGTGATGCATCGTTGTGTTCACAGTGTGTTAAGTGTCAATGTTGTGGTCATCATGAAATTGTTAGTATAAGCTGCAAATGTTGTCACGGTCAACTTGTACGTCTATGTATACTTGACTACACAGCAAACACCTTGTTTTAGTTAAACTACACCTTTAATAACCTCAACAGGCTGTATGTTGCACAGAACTTACAGTTTTATTGGTTTCCAATTAGTCAAAGATGCCAGTACCAACTAGCAGTCGTCACTTATAAAACATGATTCACTGGAACCATTGCTTACCTTCTCAACTCACCCATGATTGCCAACCATCAACATATTACGATCATCTGATGGCAGTGGCATTCTCAGCTAATGCAGTCAATGTCAGTGATCCTCTGGCATTGAAGTCACTTTCATACAACTTCCAATCTGCTGAAGTTCTCTGGATTTCATTCATATTTTAAACAAGAAATGTTTTACACTGCTTACAGCATACGTAAACACTCCACCTAGTCCTCGCCATTACGTGCATGTAATTAGGACTTACAGCGCTATAGAAATGTGTTTCATTGACTGATTGACTCGCGTGTCATACAGTATATAATCAATACCAGGACAGGCTTGATTCGAAGTTATTGGTAACATAGTCTCCGTGGTAACTGACATTGTAGGTTGACGTCACACTTGTTGCAGACATAACATAACAGGAATAGTATTTCATTGTTGATGCGACGTTGTCACATTTTCCTGTTGGTGGTCTATACACCTAACTGTAAGCAAATTTCATCTGGAACTCTGAACCCTGCACAGAACCTTAACTAACGTTTTTCACAGAGTGGTATTTGTGATGGAAATCGGTAGGGGATGACATCGAGTGGCACGAGTGTGAGTGGCCGAAGGACACGAGGGGGTGGAGTATGGGGAGGGGTCTCCCCCTCCCCATTGCGGTTTGGGTCTGCAGAAGGGGGCTGTGTCCACACCACCTCAGAAAAGAATTGAATTTTGATCTTGAAATGTTGCATTTTAGTGCATTCTCAATGGCAATGGAGGCGGCATTAATAATGATCGCATAATACACAAAACATTTTTTTCTTTCCGAAAACTCAGCCTTGCTATAGGACAGGTGTACGTGATGAATGAGTTTCACTGATGTCTTGGCCAAACGGAATCAGCATCGTACCAGAAACACCCGAATCTGAAGACATAGGACACAGTCATTCAAATAAAGATGTCCAAGGAGAGGAAGCATCTGAGCTGCCTGTTATTTTTCCTGTGGGCAAATCTTCCGATGAGTGTCGACCTTTTTCCAGCCACTTTTCCACAGTATGGTTTATGGTTGAATTGTTCCCGCAACGGACCGTTTTAATTTTGATAAAGATTAATGACGCTAGTGTTTTCACCGATATGCAGTGTCTTGTCGTCGTGTCATTGGTGTTTATGCAAGAAAACCAACGTTCGCACTTGGCTGATGATACTGGCAGCCCCTGAACATGTTGCAACAATGACGACAGTGTTGCACCAACAACTTTGGTGTTATTCTTGTACTGACGGAAGTCATTCAGTGCTTGCCTGGTCTTCACGCCGCACACTTGTGCCAACTGGATGACCTGGTATCTCCAAACACAGCACGTTCGATGTAATCATCTGGCCATACAGAAGGATGGTGCTGTTGGCATAGGTGTAGATAGCGTCTGTGCGTGCATTTTGTACAAGTGCAGGTACTTGCAGATGAACATATGTACAGGAGCATAATTATAAATAATTCCGTGATGTCATTTGTTTGCTTTGCAGATGTCAACAACATGTTTGCCAACCGACAGTCGAGTAATGGCTAAAATGAAGGAGTTGGTAGGAGTTGGTGTAAGACGTGTACCTGAAATGCAGCGTCACCTGAAGCATTACGTTACAAACGAGCTATTCGGTAACACGAATGTTCCGCCGTTAACTGACGCAAGATTTTGGCCAAGCTCCGGGACAATCACCAACTGCATCTACAAAACATCAACACAGCTACGGTATGCCACTTTTAAGTGTGTGCTTTCTGTACGCAAATTGAATAGAAGTGCAATTGCAGAAGTTGGAGTACATGCGTCTGTTGATGAGTCTACAGTAAGTGTGCAAGTCATAAAACAGCAGTAACATATTTGCAAGTGAAAGTCTTGTTATACATGCACATTTCTTTATGTCGTTTAGTGATGTTTGTCACTGCACACATTGCAGTGCTGATGTTGTTTGTGGTGTTATCAGGCCTGGTAGTACAGATGAAGAGGCAGTTGAGAACCTTGTCACAAGATTGAGACAAGAGCATATTGATGACCACATCATTGTTAATGTTGGGTGAGTTTCGTGTCTGCTCATTGATGGATATTTACAACTTTGCGAAGTTTGTTTGACACAGGCGTCAGTGGTCAACAATCTTAGTATTCTATTGTTACTGCTAAATAGTGATTTTTGGACGTTACAAACTCTAGCAGAAACATATGCAGTGCTCATATGCTTCAAGGATATTCACATCAGCTAGGATTATGACGAAAAAAGTCATTTTATGGCACATATCCGCCATTAGGGTCAAACCAGGTGTTATGCTGGGTGAGCCGTCACCAGATGAACTACTACTGTCACTGTCCCCGAAGTCACTTCCACGATTAGTCAAACTCCTCCTTATTTGAATTAAAATTCGGTCATGACTTACACAAGAGTGCGTTATTAAGCGTCGGTCCTAGAACAGGCGGCTGCATAATGCATTGCACGCTGTGCATCCATACGTCAGTCTGTCTTGGTCCCTCCATTTATTCAAAAGTGTTAAATAGGGTAACCTGGAAAAAATACGCTAACAGTGCATAAGTGAAGGAGTTGTGAATCACTTACTGATGTAAACTGTATGCAGAGATCCCAGTGACTAAATGCAACCTTGAAATGTAAGGATGGCTTCACAATGTGTAAACCTGTGGGGGAGCATATTTAATTTTGTCCTGTAACATGACAAGGTAATGTGATAATTGTACATATGCCACGTAATGTAGACACTATTGCATGAGATTAATACGTATTTTTGGACAACTTCTCGTCGCCATATTTGGTGTAAATTAGTGAATAGTGAATAGAAGAACGAAAATGGTGCCGTTGTTGTGGAAACTGTGTAAAGAACAAAATGCGACACATTTGTTGATTGTGATGCTTTAATTACTGTTACTTGCAGAATGTAATGATGTTTTCAACAATTGTTTGGACACATCAGTTTTCTGCAGTCTACTTAACGTATTTGTTTGATGATTGACAGAAATGAACACAGTCAGTCATCACCAGTTGTGTTTGCTCACCAGAGCAAGTGGCAGCAGGACATGCTACAGCTATACGGCTCATGCATGTGCTTGATCGATGCCACTTACAGAACAACAGTATACGACATGCCACTTTTTTTTTTTTGCGTGTTTTCAAATGTCGGCTACGTCAATGTAGCCACATTCCTACTGAGTGACGAACGGCAAGAGTCCATTGCGGCTGGCATTAACCAGATTACCAAGTGGAACCCGCATTGGAAACCAACACAGTTTATAACTGATTTCCATGAGGGGCAGATTACTGCGCTGGAAGCAACATTTCCAGGTGCGTTACATACGATGTGTTAACTAAACACAGCAAACTTGCAAGTCGTCCATTGCAGTGTGAGTATATACTGGCTAGCCAGTGTTGTGTTTAATTACGTCACTTGTAGCACTTTCCGCATAGGTTATATATTGTAATAGGATGGCAATACACACTGAATGTTTATCGTGTACATTGTGCATATATTTCGGTTACAAGTGCGTTGAAAATTTCAAACTTCCTACACTAACAGGACAAGTACTACAAATGAAAACTTCACAGTTCCGACATTGTGTTGGTATTGACACCAGTCACTTTTGTAAGTAAAAAGTTTATAGTTACATGGTTTGTTCACGTGGTTAATACAGGTAACAGTGAATGGATGAAACGTTGTACACTTTACTTGAAGTATGTGATTGATAATACTTTTACAGCTTTATGTATCATCCTTTTGTGATTAATGATGATTCAAAAAGCTTGTGCTGTTGCCTTTATGTTATATTGCATGTGACGTGTGTACAGAAGCTGGTGTGCAGCTATGCAAATTTCACAGAATTCAAGCGTTCAATCGACATCTCGCACAGCATGCGAACAAAGATGAACTTCTGTCGAAGTATGTTGAAATTCCATATCAGGCTCTTACTTTAGTTTCCTTACTGACAACCTTCACTGTTTACTATTCACTGTACATGCCAGCAGCTTTAAATAGTTGTGAAAGTAAGAAATCAGCTGTAGATGACACTAAACAGCTTATTGTCCAGTGGCATAGACGGCTGCATGCTTGTGTCACAGCTGACGAAGAAACTTCCAACATTTGCTGTGACATTATGATTTCCATCATTGTTGTGTTTTTGCTGCTTGACATTCATTAACGATATCACTTTATTGTTCCTGCCAATTCGTGTTTCATATTTTGACCGTATGAAAAAATGCTGTCTGTTTACAGTGTATTGTTACATGTAGATAGTCCAACATGTGCTTTTGTTCCAAGTGAGGCCGGTTGCTAAAAATATCAGAATTAACTGAAATTGCACAAAAGCATCGAAAAAATAAAATGGCGACATTGTAGCAACACGGCGTAATCACAGTGAAATCATGTTCTATATTACAAGGTATAGTATTGACGCACTGCATATGTTGGGTGGGTATCGCATACATAATTTTGTTGAAAATTCCGGTGGGTACGCTCAGGCCGAATATTATCAACATCGGTTAATATTTGGCAGAGTTATTGGGAAAATAAAGAGTGTGAAATTTTTCTCTGAGACAGTGTACACAGCAAGTATTTCTACTATGGCACAAAGTTACCATTGGTGTGGTGCTGCAAACTGATCATTGCATATTGTGTTATGAAACCTACTGTTATAATTATATAAATTGTACATTATAAGTATTAAGTAAACAGAACATATGCTATACAGCTTATGAATTTCGTTGTTGTCAATATCATATTTGCGAATGTCTTCTTTTTTGGCATGCACCACTAGGAGTGCACAGAGCCAAACGTAAACATCAGCCTCCACAGATGGTGGTTCGTAGCTGAATCGGTCATTGTGAGATTGTGGGATCTCATATCTTGCTGCACAGTGTTCAGCCATGTAATACGGGTACACCCCGATGGTCTCCTCCAGTTCTCCGAAGGGTGAGCTGTTGGAATTTTCTTGGCATTGCGTGCAATGTGTCCCAACAGAGAGAGACGCCGTGACTGTATTATCGTGGTGAGGTTAGCTGGCTTGGTTGACCACGTCATTGCGAACATGTTACCATTTGATGCCAAGCAGCATTCAGCAGCACCATTCATCAAGAGCATAGTGTTTGTGAACGCTGCCCGGTAAGAAATGATTTGTGGCATGTCTTGCAAATCTTGACAGAACACCTTGCCTATGAAATGAATGTGCAGGTTGGAGATTGTTTCTAATTCAATGACATTGAATGAATTGCAAACAAACCTTGCCGACTTATATGCATACGACAGTAGCATTCAGCCGTGGCTCGAAAGAAAATGGATACCGCATCAACATGTAAGTAGTGTCGGGGTGACAATATTGGTAACTGAGCAGCATTAAGTAAGAACATTATTTATGAGTTACACTGTTCACTTGTGTACGTTTAACACACAATTGCTGATTATCCTAGCTAATTGCCAATTTGTTAGTAGGCATCACTGAACCTGTTGGCTTTTCAGATTATTAATATGTCACTGTGGGGTTTAGAGCCCCTCCCTCCAAGAGACGACATCCAAATTATGATGATTGTCTGGAGGAAAAGAGGGAAGATTATCACAACTGCTCTGTGCTATATTGTTTGTAGTTTTGTGTATGACATTTTTTACACAATGCACACAGCCAACTTATCTTAGCAGTTCTGGATCGGGATCAACCTCGTTGGGTTTAGTTTATATTAGGCGCCTCGGATTTGCTTGCGAAATATGGTTCTATGTAAATGTGTTTTGTGGTTATTACTTCTGGGTTTGGCCTGATGTGGTCGAGAATCCTTTTTCCGGTCGACTAACCATCTTTTGTGCTTCAGTGCTTTGACGCTGTTGGTTGGGTCATCATGCTCCTAAAATTTTCGTCTCCGAAATGACTTATATTATGTCCAGTTGGACGTTAAACTGTACTATCCTCTACTACTTTGGGGTTTACGTGTAACGTCCCACGGGGGCGATCTACTGCGTCCATGGGAGTAAAGTTTTCACATATAGCTATTGTTGTCAGAACGACCAAGAAATGTTGCAGTGTTACTGGATCACATTATCAGTGTTTTCAACAGAGTAATTTAATTTTCTTCATCCAAAAATAAATGCGAAGCTTTGGTCCATACACGGGTCAACATTAATTACGTTTATGCACATTAACAGTATGCCGCACTTCGTCATGTACTTCGGCAGACTTGTCGCAGAAATTGAGTTTCCACACAAATGTGCATCCTACCGACTGTGCAGATGACTGCATGTCTGGAACCAGTCTGAAGTTCAGTGTGCTTGTGCTTGTGCTCCTTTTTATCAGCCTCTTCGTTTGTTACAGTTGTGCACCTTTTGAAACAGGCATACTACTTTTAATTACAAATCTAACATACAAAATGAAGCATGCATGAGGTTTCTGGCACCAACGGTTAGGCTGTGGCATTTGTCACTGTAACAGTTAACAAATTCAGCTGAAGTTAATTAGTAAAAGAGTTGAATTGTGCAGAACTTGTTGCATTATGATGTGCAATTCCAGCAGTTATGCCCCATCTCGCAGATTATATGCAAAATTATATGCACACATAATCACATAATTCCCAGATCAGGACATTGAGTAGTGAAATTTATGACAGACACTGAATGTTAACTTGCAAATTGTTGTACAATACTGTTCAGTGATGGATGTCATCTGTTGTGCAGCGTTGGGTGCAGGCTTTTCTGGGTAACGTTTTCAGCACGTTAGTGGCTACCACTAATGGACTAGAAAGACAGCACCAGAAACTTAAGTATTCGCATTTGAATGACAGTGCAAATGGATCATTGACAGACCTTTTGGCGGTCATTGTGCAGAGCTATGTACCATCGTGTCACAGAAGGTATTATCTTGCACTTCTCTTCTGTCAATCTGCCACAAGAGTCGCAACTAGCATATTTGCCAGTGAAAGTCATTTTCAACATGTGTCATTTACGGAAGTGTGGTATATACTGTTTGCTGTTTTGTTCGATTCTTCTTCTTCGCTGGAATTTGGCTGATGTGTGTATATTGCAGCAGAGAACCACTCTATTTCTACTGTCTATTTGCCTTCTGCCTGTTGTCACCTGTTACAGCTGTGCATGTATAATCCATTAATCCTCCAACAGTACATACATACAGCACGTACGTTACATGTACACATATCTCTGACACTACGAATACTTGCCGAACTGAAAGGAACATATATCTGACAAAAAGTGAATTAAGTTAAAGGTCACGGCAGGCATGTACTTACTTGTAGTGTTGATTACTGCTAATGCCTATGAGATGGAGTAACCTTCCAAGTCAGTTCCTCTCATCTCTGTAACTGTACAATACTCTTGTCTCCTGTACTTTAGGACAGTAGGCTTGCAATAGTTTTGTTACACATTTCATTGACTCAACTGCCAGGTGAGTGATTATACACAACTGCTGGCGCTTACGTGACAAGTGCAAGTGCTGCAAATGAGTCATTTACTGCTATCCAGTACATGTATTAATAGATCAATGATTTTGTTTCACACTACAAGCTAGTGATATCTTGCATTTTTGCCTTCAAATCTGATACAGCTTATTCTTAATTGGCACATTTTTCCATGACAGGTATGAAGAGTTGAATGTCCGCTGTCTGGAGACAGTGCGCAGCTACCACGAGGACGTGCCAGCCTTTCTTAGAAATCGTCCGCCGTTCTTGCTGCAGCACTGTCTGAAGCGCCTACCTTCCTGCACCGGCCTCTGTGCTGCGGATGTATGTGACAACGACGGCACATACGTGGTGCGGAACACACAGAAAGGGACACAGCATGTGGTGCAATTACAGAGTGAGGTGGATCATCGTGTGCCACACTGTGATTGTGTTGATTGGAGGCGTCACTGCTTACCCTGCAAGCATCTTCTTGCAGTCGTTATGTTCGCAGAAGGTTGCAGTGGCTGGGAAAGCTTGCCACAGTTCTACAGAAGCATTCCGCAGTTTAACCTTGATCCAAAAATCCATCCAGCCACAGTCACAGTCACTTCACACACAGACGTTGAGCCGGAGTCTGTCCCGGAATCACCAGCCACAATCACGTTATATCCTGGTGTTGAGCCTAATTCTTTTGAATCTGTCGCACGTGAGCCAAACGAGTCACTCACCCAAGTCACAGCTCTCCAGTCAAAAGTCCGGCAGACTCTGTCATTGATTTCAACGCTGACATACACCACTGACGACCGGGATTTTCTGACCGAACATCTATACCAGCTTCAGCAGCAACTGAATGACTTCCGTAACCAGTCTAGCAGTCACCGTCGGCATGCTACGTTTCGTTTCAATAGACGTACTACAAAACACAGTATTGCAGCGTCAAAACTCAAGCGTCGTTTGGCAGCTGTAAGAGCCCGCCGTCTTGCGAAGCGAAAAAGCCGCCAGAAAAAGGGAACAAAAATGCCAGGTGCAAATGCTTTTCGGTCGAGTACCAGTAATAGTTTGGCAGTTCCAATTACTGTAGCAGAAGCAAAACTCTGCAATCTAGTACTGGCGAGTTTCGGCTGTAGTGTAACATAGACAGATTGCGTGTAAATGTAGAATTATACCACACCTGTGCATTTTCATGAACAAGAAAACTATCTTCCTTCATGTCATCCAAGCATGTTCCCTTGGAGTCTTGACTATCATTAGCAAGCAAAGTATATTTAAGTGGTTGCGAAGATGGCTAAATAGAACAATGGCTAGGCCTCATATAGCTATTCTACATAAACACTCCAATGTATTATTTTCCATGATATTCGATTGGTATTTTCCATACTGTTGACGACATCATTCACATAATCTGCCTCAGTGATTGCAGTCTTCATTGACTATGAACAACGTTAACAATTTTTTTCATATTTGTAGAAATTCAAACGAAGATTACCAATGTGGACATTCGACATGCTGGTGATGTTCAATCAAGCAGATCAACTGTTCGTAAATTGTGCATTTAACTTTTTTCACCGTGTAAACAAAACACATTAACAAGAGTAAACTGCATCAATGCGCCTGTGTGCAGTATTCATTCATCATTAATTTTGCCAAATTCAATATGATGACGATGATGTCCTGTTTTCGAACCCCAGTTGGGGAATGATTTGATGTCACATGCCAGAACTAACAGTAGTTTAGTTTACTGGTCTTGAAGCTGAATCCTTACACTCTCTGTCACGTAAATGTTAAACAGTTTACACTTGCTTTCCCCAAACGTCTCTGTAATAATGTTATATGTAATCCATTATACATACGAACAGTGTCGTTATTGTAATCTCATTTGGTTTCTATGACACTACACTTCTTTAAAATTTCATCTACGTACGAATATATGCACATGTATGTAGCCATTATTCTTTTACCATCTTTACTATGTGTTTGTGTGTATGAGCATTATATATATTCTAATTTGGTGTGCAAATTTCGCCCAACATATCACTTTTCACCAACATCTTGTTTACTAGTGGAATTGTCATTATTTCATCTTACTAAAGGTTACATTACTTGAACCAGGTACTTCAGTGTGCAGATGTAGTGTGTACACATGCTGAAAGTGTGCTGAAATCAGGCTGACTGTAGTAGGTGTGGTGCAGTGTTGCTGTGACTGATTTGCATTCAGGTGACAGTTCACATGGGTCTGAAGAACCTTGGCAACACATGTTTTCTGAATGCCACAATACAGATGTTGCGTTCTGTCTCCATTGTACGACAGACGTTTGACGCACATGTACAAGTACATAAGCGGTCAGGTAAGGACCATTGCTATGGTTGGTTTGTGTCATTCGTGAAGGAACTGTTTGCTTGCCATTATGCAGGTCACCAGTTTGTAGACGGCATTTTGAAAGATCTACACACGAATGTTGATGCTGTACCAATAACTCTATGGACCTCAAGGCAGTATGATGTCCATTACTGTTATCATAACAGTGACCATGTCATATGTGTTCCATTTTCGGTACATATATATTCAAATAATATATCATATGAAGTGTACAATTTTTTAGCCGTAAATGTCCTTGCGTTTCGGACTAATGGTCACGTTTGTTATTGTGCTCGATAGACTCATTTTAGCTAAGTTTGAAACGTGAGTATGTGACCTTTGCTACACATTTTGTTGCCAAACAGCAAATCAATCGATCAATCATTTGTTAGCCCGAATAAACATTACAAATGTGAATACATAATATTGTCAATAGGCCAGGACAACAAGGATTACGGCATCACTAGTAGTTGCCCTGATACTAAGCTAGATAACAACAACAACAAAAAACCCAAAAAAGAACCCCAAATTACAGAATTATCTGGGCACTGAAACTTAGTCTATTGCTAATTTGGAAGCATTTGGATGCATGCGTTTTCACTTACATTATACTGTTGCAAGTGAATGGCATATTTCTCTCAAAACTGCCGGTGGTGTACAGCACCTGTCACGTGTTGTATATGTAGACGACAGTTTGTCAGTTTTGACGTATATGTAGATGAAAGTTAAATTTCACAACAGCGACCAGTCTTACCATATGGTAGTCTTTGCCGGCTGCACTGACATAATCTTGCTTAAGCATGAACAGATTCCAACAAGGACTCAAGAGAAATTTCTTCTGTTCACTGTGATAAGCAGGCGCTTAGTGACTTCTTCGTTTGTAGGCGATGAAGAATTACGTTTCAGTAGACTCCATTGATGACACCTAGCTTTTCACATACAGTTCCGAGTAGAATTCTTTTCATGTTGTAAAAAAATGACACAGGCAGGTAAATGTGTGCATTTCGTAGTGTGATGTCGAATCAGCAGTCACTCTGGGAGAATTATGTTGTTGGTACTTGTAACATGTGTGCAGATTGCTCAACGTGTGTTACTGCATATGCAATGCGTGGTGTGGTTCGTCCACTACACCAATACATTGTTGCTCGACAAGGTACTGTGTTAACTGTCGTTATTTGTAAACTGTGTAGTACACAAACGCTACACTTTATGCAACGTATTTGTCGTAATTAATGCGGTGCAATACCATAGGTAGGTCTGGCGACACACTGGCCATGCGTCACAGACAATAGTGGTTGACCCACCTACGGGCTGAACGGCCTATGTCAGGGAGATGAGCACTGCACCAAACCTGAAAACCTCAGGAGTATGGCCCTCATTTACATTTACATTTACAATAACATTAAGGTTATTACAGATACGGTTACCCATCCCCTACAATAAACAACATCCGAGCAATGATAATTGGGTGGAGGATAAGAGGTAAGGTCGTCAGTACTGCTGTGTGCTGTCACTGTATCATGTATATTATTGTGTAGGATTGTTTGCACAATGCACACTGCACACTTATCTGAGCAGTTCTAATGGGTATGTCAAACTGCTCTTGATTCACCTCGTTGGGTTTAGTTCATGTTAGGCGCTTCAGACTCGCTTATGAGATACGGCTCTATATAACGTTGTTTTGCCCTTATTACCGTTGGACTTGGCCTGACATGGTTGAGAACCTTTGTTCTGGTCGACTAACCAACTGCTGTCCTTCAGTGCTTTGACACTGGTGGTTAATCACTCGTAAAACTTTAGTCTAAAAAAATAACCTACTGTTTGTGTTTTGCTTTGACACTGGTGGTTAATCACTCGTAAAACTTTAGTCTAAAAAAATAACCTACATTTGTGTTTAGTGGGACGTTACACTCGACTGTACCCATGTACCGACAGATGTGCCAATCTGCGTCGCTATTATGACGAGCAAACATATCGGCACTTTTTGCAGCTGGCCGTATGGTGAGCTTCATAGACAACTTTGCGTCCTGTACAATCCGAATGTTGTAGACTGAGGGCGGTGGGAGATTATACTGGTATATGTCCGTATAACGGCACAGGCAGACAAATCTGTGCAAGTGGCCACAGTCATTCACTACTGCCTTGTCGTTAGTCTTCAGGTCGTCTCACTCAGCAACACAGTGTGGTCTCCTAACAGGACAATGGAGGAGGAGTTTAACGTGAGGACTTGCAAAATGCTTGGGGAGCATGTTTCATTGGACTGGGGACTTTTATGTGCTGCTTATTTCCTTGAAGTCAGGATTGTGGATCAATAGATTTCAGTTTGATTTCGGTATTCTTGCAACTAAACAGTTATGTTATGTTGTATACTGCAATATGACGTGCAATACGAGATTGCACACAGCTGTAATTTGTTAGTATATGTTTTAGAGTTGCCGGAATATTCAAGCGGCAATGAGTACGATGCTCATGAGTTCTTGCTACATCTACTGAACAAAGTTCGCGATGATTCCAGGTTATTCTACATGTGCTGGTTTACGGTTGTGCACATTTACGGTTTTCGTTCACAAATTTCTTTGGCTTTTGCATGTTGCTGCATGTCACACAATGGCTAGGTTCTAACGTTCCAACCGGGCTAATTTTACCGGGTTTACTGTGCATCAGCTATACATTCATGTAGTCAGTCCGCACGTCACACACTGGGGTTGTGTCATATTTTTCACTGTTGTAAAACAGAAGCAAAAATTGAAGTAGCCTATTGTACAATATAAGTCTACACTATGCACAGTTTAAGGCATATGCCGACATAAAACATTGTGCTTTCGATTGATTTGTATGACATATTGCCCTGAAATTGTAGACTAATTGTAGCCTCAACGTCACCATTTGGTCACAGTATTTGCATAGCAGAAAAATGCCCCGTTTTCTTTGGCAAGTTACTGCTATGTGAATCCTGCCCGAGAGCTGCTCTATGTCTTTGTCTTTGTTGCTGTTTAGTGCCTTTAGTGACCTGAAAGTGGTTGAGAACTCGATGAAGCTGACAACAGTTCGTAAGGGTAATATGATAATTTCATTGTGTTGATCATAAGATTTCTGTCAGTCACTGACAGATCATGTTGATTAATCAGACGCAGGTCCTGATAATGCGATGCCCTGGACATTGAAATGGCTCCAATGTTTGTACTTCATGTCACTTTGAATCAACTACACTCCCACTTAACGAAATGACTTTTTCGTGATATCGTCACCCAGGTGACATAATGTATGAATGAATGAATGACTGAAAGGTATCTAGTGCACTAAAAAGTTAACTGGATAGCCAGCTTAGTCTACTACACTTTACTGACAAATAAAAAAACCAGAAAGATAACTAAAAAATAAAAACCAACGAGCACAGATAGTCCGGTTTGAGCGTGAATTCGTTTATGCAGTCCTGGGAGAAAGAGCGGACTATGGTTTAAAGGATTTTTGGAATGAGTAGGTTTTAAGTGAAAAGTGAAAAAGTGAAGGAGTAATGGATGGTGAAAGTGGAGAGGGGTTGTAGATGTGACGTGAGGGAGGATGAGTGAATCCGGGAAATGACTGGGATGAGGCTGACAAAGTGAAGTAGGAAGCTTTCCACAGATTGGGTGATTATGTTTTGATTGTCTAACCGACGTAGTTCATCCATGTCGATTATCACAGTTACTGAATCAAATCCAAACAACTGTCTAGAACTTTTGTTTCCTTTGTGCAGTATCTCACAAACTGTAATTTTCACGTATTGTGCTAATTCTAATGCTGCATCTATGACGCATTTGATGTTAATTCGTTGTAGTAACATGTTTGACATGCGGCAACTGCACAGATGCCATAGACAGCACTTCAGTTTTGTCTCTTCCTCTTCCTGAATACCCGGTCAAGGTTGGTGTCGTTCAGAAGTATTGTACGACAACCGAGTGGACTGTTTGCCTCATTCACAAAATATGGAACATTTTCATTATGATGTCAGTAACAGCCAGTGACTTAATATTGAATTGTTTGACACTTTCCGTACTTTGCACTTTGCACAGTATTACAATATGTGAATACATTTATGACATGTGGGAAGAGATTATGAATTTAGTGGTAGAAGGCGTTAGGTCCGGAGATACAACATGTTGTGCACACAATGACATAAAGTCTGTATTTATTAATGTGACAGGAACAACGTACCATCGACATCGACAGTGTGGTTTACGGTCGCTTTTCTGGTGAAAATGTCGCACATAACTGCGACAGTGGCGGGTATGTTTTATTTCGTTTTCTTCATTTAGATGCTGTGGCATATACAGTCTGTTTCAGACATAAATGAAGCCACAGAGCATTGTGCACTCAACAGCATTATTTGACATTTTTACAATGTCCATTGCCCTCATTTTTCGGTATTATATTCGGCAGAAATTACATTATGTGCACAGTGACGTATTTCGAAGTTTGTAAAGGGCGACGTGAAGAGGCAGGCACAGGTACAGAGAACGGCAATAAAGTCGTAGTGCATAGTGATTGGACCGTGATGGTGATGTGGCCATGGCGTCTTCGCGATTGTCATCAACTGCGTTGTATTTTTATGCACATGGCTTGCAGAAAGGTGAACAATAATGGAGACATTGCAGTGTTAAAGCTGTCGTCACCAAAATGACCTACATTGTGTCGGGTGGGATGTTCAACTGTACTACTGCTAATTAGTGATTAAATTTTGTCTTAATGGTTTCTTTCACGTATGTTCAGTAATGTTGTGCTACACTGTATGAAACTGTTCAGCACACACATCAGAAAGATCCAGTGCATCGAGTTGTGTTTCTATGTAGGTGCAGCGGTCGTCTTGCACGTTGTGAATTAGCAACCGACGTCTTGCCAGAAGTCCTGACATTACATCTAGTGCGGTAATTGTTGGAAGAGTGTGTAAAGTAAATGCACATCAATCACTGTTTCATAGCTATGATGATGCTTCAAACTTTGGTTTGCTGGCTTGATCTGTCATATGCAGTCATTCATTGAACGTGCTTAAAGTCTTGCATTGCACACCCTGTGCCTGCCCGTGACTGTGCATGAAAGATGTGATCATTGCTGGGACACATTGACACAAAGGCAATTGTATTATGATGCCTTTCTTGCAAAGCAAGTGTGCAACATGAAACTCTAATTGCGTGTTACCTACAGTCCATACTGTACAAATCTGTTGCAGTTACACTTGGTGAGTGTGCTTACATGTAAACATTCTTGTTACAGGTGGTCCGGTAGTGGAAAAAAGCTAATGACGTGTGTGCAGTGTTCTCACTTGCTGATGATGGCATCAAGAGATCAACAGGTTTGTGTTCTATCACGTCTGTTGACATTGAACATGTTGATGTTAAGATTTCAAGGGATATTTCTTGTGAGCCATGAAAAGTTCTTCTAGTCTTCTCAGAATTACTGCTGCTCACGTAACATATACATTGCTAGGAAATCACCAACCTCATTTTACACTCACAATATGAAAAGTTGTCGAAATTATACGGCAAAGGCATGACAGCCCGCTTTTCCAGTACTGATTCATTCTGTTTATTACACCACATGTTTCCACGGAGACTTCTTGGCCCACTGAAATGACCTTTAAGACAAACTGCTAAATTTACAACACAAGATATCGGTTAGTTTAATTTGTTTTGTGCCGAAAAAATTTGCAAACTGGACCGTATTCTTCATGCAAGTTTCTAATGTCCATTTCTGCCATGTATCGGGCACTAGCAATTGTGTTCAGGCATGCCACAGCAGTTTGACAGCACTGAACCTTAGTAAGCTGTTAAGTGTTGCTTTTATTGAGGTATGTCTTTCTAGGTTTTGCACACTAATCCACTGAAACTAACAGTTTTTGTATCTATGAGTGTAGCTAAGTTGCTTATCGTTATGTAGGTGCAGTACAAGCTGAAGGCATTGCTGCTTCACCGCGGTACATCGACATCAACAGGACACTACCAAGCCATTGTGTGGGATGATGGCACATGGCTTCGGTGCAGTGATGACGTTGTCAGTGCTGTAAGCACAGAAGAAGCGTTGGCTCCATCCAGTGACATATATATGTGCATTTACACAGGTTCGCTGTTCTTCACTGACTACCGTGTTGCTGCTAGCAAATAGAGATAGTTAATACAATGGCAGACTGATAGTGAGTCGAATGTGATCTATCGCATGGCGCTGCCACCATTTCAATTACCTACAACGATTGCTAGAAAACCCAGATTGCAGTCACGCCATTATTAATTGACGCTGAATATGTCAGAAACGGTACGAGATACACACATAGTTACAATGAAATACCAACAGGGACTTACACTTGCCCTACTCAATTGTGTCATTTCAAGCGACCTCAAGTAAACTAATATTACACTGGAAGCCTGCACAAACAGCTTTAAACGAAAACTAAAACAGTTTTATTTCAACGATATTACTGCTAGAGTCCTAGAATGTTTTAACTTCACACTTTTATGTTTTTTCCTCTTATTGTCTATGTTTTATTAGTTTATCGTTTACTTATCCAGGACGTTATTGACTGCAATAGAAAACAGGGTAAACAATAATTTTGCAATAACTTATGCACTAGCACCCTAGGTCTCTAACTCATTATAATCAGGGGTCGAGTAGGGAGATTAAAATGTAACAACTAAGAAAAAATAATTAAAACTAATAGTACACTGGAAGCCTGCACAAACAGCTTTAAATGAAAACTAAAACATTTTTATTTCAACGATATTACTGCTAGAGTCCTAGAACGTTTTAACTGCACACTTTCATATTTTTTCTCTCTTATTGTCTATGTTTATTAGTTTATCGTTTACTTATCCAGCGGCTGGCCGGTCTCTGAACGCAAGCCCTTATTGTGCTTGTATTTGTACTATTTGTATGAAAATTTTAGCATCCGGCTACCGTCTAACAGTAAAACTTACCATCCAGGTACACAACAGTATCGCATTTTGGAAAAGTTAGTTAGGGCCTGCATCAAAAAATGCCCAATGTTTCGTAATCAGTAACCGTAAATACGGATCATAAAGGTAAGGTAACATATCAGTTCATTTCCGCCTCAAATATGTATTGCCACCTAGCGAATGGATAGTTCAGGTGGTACTCGGCTAACTCCCCCATTGAATTCTGCATGTAAGCGGTTGACTGCTTTTCACAAAGTGATATGTTCACGAGGTAAATGTGAGCAAATTAAGTGATGTATTGGTGTTCTGCAACAACAAGCAATGAGTAGCTTTATATCCATCCGTAGCTGTCATTACCTATTGTTTTGAGCACATGTTGTTTTTGTACTACACATATGATATGCACTTGCAGTGTGCACATCAGCTGCTGGAACTGTCGCACCTCAGACCAGGGACACTTCATCAACAGAGTCCGCATCTGAGCCAGACACTGAACTTGAACTAACTGCACGTGTCACACCTACGAAGTTAAGACTAAGACAACGTGTTCCACTGGTAATTCTTCATTCCTGATGAATATGTCTTTACACCTCAGCCTGCTTAGTCACTTTACCTTCGTAGGATACATTGACTTAACTGAGTTACAACCTGCAGCTTCCCTTAGTTTCCAAACTTTCCACTTTAATTGCATTTTTAGTTACGTGCTACAGACACAAAGCGAAATGTTAACAACATTCAACACTCTTGATCAAATGTGCCTACAGGCATTGATTGGATGTTTTTGTTAGAAACGGTTTTCACGTAGTTGGGAGTGCGAAACACCACTTCCTCGAATGCGACACCGAGTGATCGAGGTATTTCTTTTATGTTTTAGCTACTGTTTGCATGCATTGAGGTTGACCTGTACGTTTTTAAGCACATCACCGATGCCTAATGTGCATACTAGATACACCATTTCTCTCCGTCTCTTTGCGTGACTGTCTGTCAATTTCTGATATTTCGCCCAAACGACGTCGCACATCTGCCTGATATCCCGTACATTTTACTGTTGTCTGAAATGAAGTGATGGTCGACAGCTTAAACGTTATCTGCTGTCTGATCGGCAGCCAGTGTAACTCACGTTGCGTCGAACGTCATTGGCACCGCTCGTTCCGTATTTGATTGTTCCTGCATGCAAAGCTAGCACGCGGCTGAAAGAAGGCCTATAATGCCAGCAATTAAAGGAGCTATTGCACTTAACTAGCCAGCCAATTACACGCAGGCTAATATAATGTAAAATATCGGTGGGCTAATTGTAACTTCTTTACAAGCGTTGACGTTGAATGTAGTATCATACCTAACAGCTTTACTGCCACAAGCACACATTTGCACTGTGATTTTAGCTGTAGGCATGATCACTGTTATTTCTTTTGCAAACATTCACTGTTGACGACTGAGTATACATATGCTCAATAATTGGTTACTGTCATGTGTAGTTTGCTCATTGCACTTCTCCGTTTGTTATTGCATGTGGCATTACTGTCAGCTGTTTAGCACACATCAAACATTCTGTCATTCATCCTCATCGTCATAATTCTTGGCAGTAATGTGCAAACATTTAGTCAATTTTGCTTGTTGATGCTTGTTGATGTGAATGTATGTAGACATCTGTTCTATGTGAAGATGATGACACTGTCGACAACATTGTAGACGTCTCACATGCTCAAGATGTTCTTTTACAACCGATCGGTAATTACGTTATACGTTGTTCGTGTATGTAATTACATTTGAGGCACTTTTTCCAATGAATGATAACACATCCAGCCTTCCATGCTGTTTACAACTTTCATACGTTGTAGGCAAATACGTGCAAAGTAAACAAACCAGTTCTGCCGTTTAGTAACGACGTGTTGATAGCACTGAGACAACATTGTAGACATGTCACATGACCGAGATGTTCTAGAACCAAGCGCTAATTAAGTTGCTCCTGTTTGGAATTACACTTGAGGCATTTGTGAAAACACACAACTTTATTTCACCCCGTAGGGTAGCAGAAACGAAAGAATAAAAAGAAACATACAATAAATATATACAATACAATAAATGAAAACTACTCAACTGTCCGTAGTCAAAGATAGCAATCCTCTTTCTGCAACATCATGAAGAATTTCACATAAACTGTTGGATGAGGATAGAACATTGCATAAAAACTTGCGCTTTCGTTTGACAACAGCCGCGTATGGCGTTGGAATATTACACATTTCCATAC
>Ga0209428_1000104_pt1 | contig 22320 bp, 19 predicted proteins | sample OlaalgELextract1_2_FD_187377 | JGI IMG/M metagenome (GOLD analysis project Ga0209428, IMG submission 187377) | Olavius algarvensis symbiont microbial communities from Tuscany, Italy - Type G ELBA extract 1 (SPAdes) (version 2) | ecosystem: Host-associated > Annelida > Digestive system >...
TCAGGGCCGGCGGCCAATCGAGACATTTGAGCTTGGTAAAAAACGTCGAGAAGAATTGTCAAAGGAGGCCGCCTAATAATCACTGACCCGAGAGGGCTGACTGTCCGGGAGGTCTTTGACTTTTACACTTCGATACCTTGCACCTCATAGTTCTGTCCCCCGACTCCCGACGCCTGACACCTGACGCCAACCCTCGGGTTTCCCGTCCTCCGACCTCAGGCTTCCGACCTCTTGGTTTTTACCTTATGCCTTACACCTTATACCTTAACCCTTAACCCTTACCCCTTAAACCTTAACCCTTGAACCTTTGAACCCTTGAACCTCTGAACCCTCAATAGGTTCCCTGTTCAAGGTTCAACGTTCAGGGTTAAAACCTTACACCTGATACCTGCTCTTTCTGCCCCCCGACTCCCGACTCCGGAATCCATGGTCTTCCTTCAGCCTTCAGTCTTCAGCCTTCTGCCTAATAACGCCTTATTTATTCGCGTACTCTACCGCCCGGGTTTCCCGAATCACCGTCACCTTGATCTGCCCCGGAAAGGTCAGGGTCTCTTCTATCTTTTTGGCCACATCCCAGCTGAGCAGGGTGGCGTCCTCGTCGGTAATTTTTTCACTTTCCACCAGGACCCGCAGCTCCCGGCCGGCCTGGATGGCATAGGTATTGGCCACGCCGCGGAACGACTTGGCGATGTTCTCCAGGTCCTCCAGCCGCTTGATATAGTTTTCCAGCATCTCCTTGCGGGCGCCGGGCCGGGCCCCCGACAATCCGTCAGCAGCCTGTACCAACAGGGCATAGACCGAGTTGGGCGGCACATCCTCGTGGTGGGCGGCGATGGAATGCACGACCTTGCCGGATTCGCCGAACTTTTTGGCCAGGTTGGCGCCGATGGTGGCATGCGGTCCCTCGACCTCGTGGTCCACCGCTTTCCCCAGGTCGTGCAGCAGCCCCATGCGCCGGGCCAGCTTCTGATTGAGTCCCAGTTCCGCGGCCATAACCCCGCACAGGAAACCGACCTCGACCGAGTGCTGCAGGACATTCTGGGCGTAGCTGGTCCTGAATTTCAGCCGCCCGAGATACTTGATCAACTCCCCGTGGATGCCGTGCACGCCCAGGTCAAAAGCCGCCTGCTCACCGGCCTCCTTGATGGTCGCATCTACTTCTTTTGTCACCTTCTTGACCACATCCTCGATGCGGGCCGGGTGAATCCGGCCATCCGAAATCAGGGTGGTCAGGGCCAGGCGGGCAACTTCCCGCCGCACCGGGTTGAAACCGGACAGGATCACGGCCTCCGGGGTGTCATCTATAATCAGGTCGATGCCGGTAGCCGCTTCCAGGGCGCGGATATTGCGGCCTTCGCGGCCGATGATCCGCCCTTTCATCTCGTCGCCGGGCAGCTGCACCACGGATACGGTTCGTTCGGCAATAAAATCACCGGCGTAGCGCTGGATGGCCGTGGCCATGATGCGTTTGGCCTTTTTGTCGGCCTGTTCCTTGGCCTCGTTCTCGATCCGCTTGATCAGCTTGGCCCCTTCGTAGCGCGCATCGTTTTCCATGGCTTTGAGCAAAAGCTCCTTGGCCTGTTCGGCCGTAAGGCCGGAGATCCGCTCCAGCTGCTGGCGTTGCTCATCCAACAGCCGATCGTATTTGGCCTCCTTGCGCTCGATATCTTCCTGGCGCTTTTTCTGGTTCCGGTCACGGTTGTTGTATTCCCGATCCCGCTGTTCGAACTTTTCGAGCTTGCGGTCTATGTGCTCCTCTTTTTCGAGCAGGCGCTTTTCCCGCTTTTTCCAGTCCGCCCTGGTTTCCCGGTTCTCCAGTTCAAAATCATTCTTCATTTTGAACAGGCGATCCTTGGCTTCCAGTTTGGCTTCCTTGGCCAGGGTATCGGACCGTCGTTCGGCATCCGCGATGATCCGCTGTGCTTCCTCATCGGCTACTTTGATTCTACGTGTAACGCTTTTGCTCTTCAGCCAGTAGGATAGGGCGGCCCCTATGATAAATGCCGCCAATCCAATCAACACTTCATATATAGTCATGTGATTCTCCAGTGATGTTTACAGGCCCAGCGCCGGATCGATTCGCGTTCCCGCGAAGCAAGTCCGATCGGCCTGTCGGCACTCCTGTAACCGCCCGGCTTCTTTCGAAAGGCAGAACGGGTGAATTTGCCCTGCCTTGCCGGGGGCAAGCGCAGATCTCTGCACTACTTCAAAATTGTTCAATAATTTGAGAGAGGTGTCGGGTGGAGCGTCCTGGAGGAGCACCGACCTGGCAAGCTTGGTTCTTGGCCAGGTGGTTTTGAAAACGGCAGTGGAGCGAGCCCCTGCCTATGTGCCGTGTTGTCAGGCCTTTGAAACCGCTTTTCAAAGGTGGGCGCCCTGTAGCTTCTTTAGGCTTTTCTGTACAAGCAGAACCTGCTCACCAAAACCAGTGAAGGCTCCCGTTCGTTGAGTGTTGGGACAAAGAACATCTTCCAATCACGAACACGGCAGGGGCAAATCCCTCCGCTGTAACAACCTGCGATTCCGGAGTCGAAGCTTGCGGCTTCGAACCCGGGTCCGGGTTGTCAGGCCCGGTCAAACGTTGCTACCGGGTTTGGGGCAATCATCATACAAGCCAACGGTTCAGCCGGCAACGGCTGCTTTTTCTTCAATCTTCTCAGCCTCCAGCAACTGGAGCAACCGTTTTGATTGAACCTCAACATTATGCAGCAATTCTGAGTAGTTATTCTTCAACTCAAAGTTTTCGTTGGCTATATTAAGCGCCGCCGATATCAGAATGGCGATTTTCGCTTTTTCCGATTTCACTCCGGATTGCTGCTCCTCAATTCGGGCAATTTCACTTTCCAATTGGCCGGCCACAACCTGGGCCTGATTTGAATCCGTTTCGGAAGTGAAGGAAAAGGGTTGTCCGAATATGTTTATGGTTACAAGTTGATCCAAAGTGGCTCAATAACCCCGTCCGGTCTAATCTCAGTCCGCTTTTCAATTACTCGCCGCCGGTTTCAGCCAGTCTTGCCAGGAGGTTACCGACCCGATTGCGGATCTGCTCCCTTTCCTGACCAAATTGTGCTTCCTGGGCGGCTTTCCCCTGGAGTTCTCCTTCCAGCCTCTCGATTTTATTTTTTAGTTCAGCGTTCTCCGATTCAAGGGCTCTGTAAGCGCCGATAAGGTGCTCAATTTTCCCTTCAATTTCTTCAAATTGTGTCAAAAGTACCTGATTGTCCAATCTATCTCCTCTTACTTAGACTTTCAATATAGTCGTTCACTCCACTGAAAGTCAAGCGGTTTCACCCGGGGGGGCATCAGGTAGCTGAAAAGTAGGATATTTATTTCAATTTCGGTCGGTTATGAACGCAGCAACTGCTCGGCACGCTCCAGCTCGGCCCGGGTGTTGATACCCATTACTTCCTGGGCATTTTCCCCGATTTCGACACCCAGACGCAGTCCCCGGCGGCGTCCGATACCAATGATATCGGTCAGGTAAAACTCCTGCTGGGCATTGTCGGCTTTGACCTGGCCCAACACATCGTCCAGGATCGCTTTGCGGATGCAATAAATGCCGGAATTGATCAGGTTGATCTTTTTCTGACGTTCATCGGCATCCGCTTCCTCGACAATGCCTTGCAAGTTGGCATGGCCGTCGACCAGGACCCGTCCATACCCGGTTGGATCGCTCACCTGCACGGCCAGGACCGTGATATCAAGATGGGTTTGCATGTGCCGATTTAACAGGGCCTGGACGGTTGCAGGCGTCAGCAGGGGTACGTCCCCGCACAGGATGACGACATGCCCAACCTGCGCAGCCAGGTGCGGCAGGGCACATTGGACAGCATGACCGGTGCCGAGCTGCTCGGCCTGGATCACAAAACCCGTTTTGAAATCCCGGGCCACCGCCGCCTGCACCTCGCCGGCCTGGTGCCCCACCACGACATGCACCTGGTCAGGGGCAATGGTCAGCGCCGTCCGCACGACATAGTGGATCATCGGCCGGGTGTTGAGTTGATGCAGGACTTTGGCACGGTCGGATTGCATGCGGGTGCCCTTCCCCGCCGCGAGAATGACAACCGCCGTATTTTCCATATTACCGGTCATTTACGTGCACTTCTCCTGAAATAGCTTCTACTATCGTATTGCGTTAATCGTCGGCAAAAAGAAAGGGCGGACCAGGAAAAATGGTCCGCCCTTTGTTCCTAATAAATCAGCATCCCGTTATTACCGGGTCCCGGCCTCGTCACAGTAACCGGCATCCATGCGGGCGCCGTTTACAGATGCATCACCCGGATTAGGCGCCTTTCTTGCTGGCCATCTGAACCCGCATAATGGCCCGCGCCAGGGCGGCCTTGGCCCTGATGACATCCAGTGTATTACTGCTTTCGGCCAACCTCTTCTCAGCCCGGGTAAGGGCGCTCTGGGCCCTTTCCGCGTCGATATCACTTCTGCGTTCGGCAGACTCAGCCAGAACGGTGACCTTTTCCGGCAGGGCCTCGGCAAATCCGCCGCTGACAAACACATGCCGTTCGGTACCGTTGCTATCCACATAGCGGATGTCGCCGACCTTCAAGGAGGTCATGAACGGGGTATGACCCGTCAACACACCGAACTCACCCATGCTGCCGGGCGCCATAACGATCTGCGCGTCTTCATTGACAACATCCGTTGAGGGCGTAACGATTTCAAGTCGAATATTTCCAGCCATATATTTATCCTCTAATGGTTCATGCCCACCCGCGTAAGCGGGCGGACACTATTCACACTATTTTATGCTTCCGCCCTCTCCTTAGCGGCCTCAAGGACTTCATCGATACCGCCCTTCATGTAGAAAGCCTGTTCCGGAATCTCGTCGTGAATACCGTCGCAGATTTCCTTAAAGGCTTTAACGGTATCCTCTACCTTTACATATTTACCTGGCATACCGGTGAAAACTTCCGCGACGTGGAATGGCTGGGACAGGAACCGCTGCATTTTACGAGCCCGTTCTACGGTCAGTTTATCCTCGTCAGAGAGTTCTTCCATACCGAGAATCGCGATAATGTCCTGGAGCTCTTTGTATTTCTGCAGCATCACCTGTACCCGGCGGGCAGTCAGGTAGTGCTCCTCACCAATAACCGACGGATCAAGAATCCGACTGCTGGAGTCCAGCGGATCCACGGCCGGGTAGATGCCCAGCTCAGCAATCTGACGGGAAAGTACCACAGTACCGTCAAGATGCGCGAAAGTGGTAGCCGGCGCGGGGTCGGTCAAGTCGTCGGCGGGAACGTATACGCACTGTACTGCGGTAATGGAACCCTTATCCGTAGAGGTAATCCGTTCCTGGAGGCCACCCAGGTCGACTGCCAGAGTCGGCTGGTAACCAACCGCGGAAGGCATACGACCCAGAAGGGCGGACACCTCGGAACCGGCCTGGGTAAAACGGAAAATATTGTCGATGAAGATCAGCACGTCCTGGCCCTCTTCATCCCGGTAATACTCGGCACATGTCAGAGCAGACAGCGCCACCCGCGCGCGCGCTCCCGGAGGTTCGGTCATCTGACCATAGATCAGAGCCGCCTTGGGCAGTACGCCGGAGTCCTTCATTTCGTGGTAAAGGTCGTTACCCTCACGGGTTCTCTCACCCACACCGGCAAACACGGAGATACCACCGTGCTGCATGGCGATGTTGTTAACCATTTCCATCATGATAACGGTTTTACCAACACCGGCACCGCCGAACATGCCCATTTTCCCACCACGGGGAAACGGAACCAGCAGGTCGATAACCTTAACGCCGGTTTCCAGCACGTTTACCTCAACATCCTGCTCGGTAAAGGCAGGCGCCGGACGATGGATCGGCATCATTTTATCCTGGCTGACCGGCCCCAGGCCGTCAACCGGGCGGCCGACAACGTTCAACACGCGGCCAAGGCTGGCATCGCCAACCGGCATCATGATCGGTGACCCTGTATCTTTAACATCCATACCCCGGACCAGACCGTCGGTAACGTCCATGGCGATGGTCCGCACGACGTTGTCACCCAGATGCTGGGCAACCTCGACGACCAGGTTGTCGGCTTTATCGTTGATGGCGGGGTTGGAAATAAGCAGAGCTGTAAGAATCTGCGGCAGCTGCCCCTGTTCGAACTCGACGTCGACAACAGGCCCCATAACCTGCGTTATTGTACCTATGTTCTCTCCCATCTATAGACCTCCTGTAAGGTTTTATTGCGCTGTGGTGTTAGCCTTTTAGGGCCTCTGCACCGCCGACAATGTCCATCAGATCCGCTGTAATGGCAGACTGCCGGGCTTTGTTGTATGTAAGGGTCAATTCATCAATCATGTCGTTACACGCGTTGGTGGCGTTGTCCATGGCCATCATCCGGGCGGCGTGTTCACTGGTTGATGTTTCCAGAAGCGCTTTGAAAAGCTGCACGTAGATATTCCGGGGTAGCAGTTCGCCGAGCAGCTCGTCCGCGGAAGGTTCGCAAAGGTGTTCCGCCTGGTAGGGGACATCCGCGTCAAGATCTTCCTCGTCTTTTTCAATGGCGGGAATCGGCAGCAGCTGCTGGACCACCGGAACCTGCTTGGCCATGCCCAGAAACTCGGAGAAGATCACGTAGACTTCGTCGTAATCTCCACCCAGAAAACCGTCGACCAGCTTTTTCCCGGCCGTGGAGGCGACGCTGAAATCGAAGGTGGCCCCCACTACGCCAAGGTGCTCTTCCACAATGTCAAAACCGGATTTTTTGCAGTAATCCCGGCCTTTCTTACCAAAGTTGGTAATCGAAAAGCTGGCCTCCGCACCGGCCTTTTCATCAATGAGCGCCTGGGCCTTATCAATTAGGTTGATGTTAAACCCGCCGCAGAGCCCCCGGTCCGAGGTGCACAACACAATGTGTATCTTTTTCACCTCTTCCTTGGGAACCAGCAGGGGGCTGGCTTCTTCACCGGCTTTTTCAGCCAGGCTGCCAAGCACTTCTCCGAATTTGCCGGCGTAGGGGCGAAAAGCGTCCATATTCGCCTGGGCACCGCGCAATCGTGAAGTCGCCACCATGTTCATAGCCTTGGTGATCTGCTTGGTCTTTTTAACACCGGCTATTTTTAACTGGATATCTTTTAATGTCGGCATAAAGTAACGCCCTTATGTTAAAGTTATCTGATAAGCACACCTGTTAAGCCTGTTGTGCACTTGTCGTGCTACAGGTAACTTATTTAATAGTGTCCTTGAACTCTTCAGCATAGGCAGTCAACGCTTCATCTGCCAGCTTGGCGATATCATCAGTGAATTCCTGTTTATCAGCCAGTTCGGTGAAAAGGTTGGGGAACCTGTCTTCGATGAACGGGTACAAACCGGCTTCGTATTTGGCCACGACGTCGGTGGGATATTCATCGAGATAACCCTTGGTACCGGCATACAGGATGGTGACCTGCTTTTCCATTGAAAGCGGCTGGTACTGGGGTTGTTTCAGGATCTCAACCAGTCTCTGACCCCGGGTGAGCTGCTTCTGGGTGGCTGCATCCAGGTCGGAACCGAAAGCGGCGAACGCCTCGAGCTCACGGAACTGGGCCATGTCGAGACGCAAGGTACCGGCGACTTGTTTCATCGCCTTCACCTGGGCGGCACCACCCACGCGGGAAACGGACAGACCCACGTTGATTGCGGGCCGGATACCGGCGAAAAACAGGGAGGGTTCCAGGTAAATCTGGCCGTCGGTAATGGAAATAACGTTCGTGGGAATGTATGCCGAAACGTCACCGGCCTGGGTTTCAATGATCGGCAGCGCGGTGAGTGACCCGCCGCCGTTTTCGTCACTGAGCTTCGCGGATCTTTCCAGCAGCCGTGAATGGTTGTAGAAAATATCGCCGGGATACGCTTCACGTCCGGGAGGACGTCTGAGCAGCAGGGAAACCTGGCGATAGGCAGCCGCCTGTTTGGAAAGATCGTCGTAAATGATCAGGGCATGCTTGCCGTTGTTCATGTAGTACTCACCCATGGCGCAGCCGGCATAAGGTGCGATATACTGCAGGGTAGCCGGATCGGAAGCACAGGCGGAGACGATGGTGGTATACTCCATAGCACCATGTTTTTCCAGCACGGCATGGACCTGGGCAACCGTTGATTTTTTCTGCCCCGAAGCCACGTAGATGCAGTACACGTCGGTATCTTTCTGGGCCAGGATCGCATCAACGGCGCAGGCAGTTTTACCGATCTGGCGATCACCGATGATCAGCTCGCGCTGGCCCTTGCCAACCGGGGTCATACCATCAACAGCCTTGAGACCCGTGTAGCAGGGTTCGTGGACGCCTTTCCTGGCGATAACACCGGGGGCGACCATTTCCACGCGGCTGGTCTCACTGTTGTCGATGGGTCCTTTGCCGTCAATTGACGCGCCGGTACCGTCCACAACGCGGCCAAGTACGGCCGGGCCCACCGGAACTTCGGCAATATTACCGGTCCGTTTGACCATGTCGCCTTCCTTGATGCCCATGTCATCGCCCATAATGGCAATACCGACATTATCCTCTTCAAGGTTCAGAACCAGTCCGAGGATGCCGCCGGGGAACTCAACCAGCTCGAGGGCCATGGCTTTTTCAAGTCCGTAGACCCTGGCGATGCCGTCACCGACAGAAAGGACAACGCCGGTTTCGCTGAGTTCGACCTTCTTGTCATAATCCGTAATCTGCTCTTTTATTATCTGACTTATTTCTTCAGCTTTTAGTTCCATTAGACGCTCTCACCCCTCTTTAATGATTCTCTCATATTTAATAGTTGTGTTTTGATGCTGCCATCAAGAACAAGGTCGCCCATCCTGGTGACGATCCCCCCGATCAGGCCGGGGTCCTGTTCCACGTCCAGAATGATATCTTTACCTGTCTTCTGGGACAGGGTTGCACGAATCTTTTCGACGGCCTCAGATGAAAGTTCGGTGGCCGAAACGAGGCTGGCCCGGGCAACACCTTTCAACTCATCTGCAAGCTTTTCATAAAAATCGCTGATGCTGGCCACGAATCCGATCCGGCCCTTATCAAACAAGAGCAGCAGAAATGATTGCATGACCGCAGAAACGCCTACTTTCGTAATTAAGGTCTCCAGTACTTTTTTGCGCCCGGCGGCATCATACAGCGGGTTGCAGATGGCCTGTTCAAGCTCGTCGCTCTGGCTGATCAGACTTGCCACGCCCGCCAGTTCTTCCCGGTAGGCTTCAGCGTTACCATCCTCTTTCCCGATAAGTAGAAGCGCCTTGGCATACCGCCTTGCTATCGCCAAATTTTTCACTATGCCACCACCTTATCTAAATATTCGTCAACGAGGCTGATCTGGTCTTCATCCGAAATCTTGCTCTTGATGATCTCCTCAGCCTTCAACAGCGCCTTATCTATGATTTCCGCCTGGATGTCTTCTTTGGCCTTATTGAACTCATTTTCGATATTCTTCTTGGCCTGCTCTTCCAGTTTTCCAGCCGTCTTTTCCGCTTCGGCCAAAATCCGGGCCTTGGCTTCCTCGCCCTGGCGAACATATTCGGCCACGATGGTCTCGGCCTCGCCTTCCAGGGTCGCCAGCTTCTCGCTATAATTGGCCAGTTCGTCTTCCGCGGCCTTCTTCTGGGATTCGAGCTCTTCCAACTGCTCTTTGATGCCCTGGATCCGGGCATTGAGGGCCTGCGAAACCGGCTTTTTCAGCAAAAAGACAAGCGCAATGGCCAGTACGGCGAAATTCATGACCTTATAGGTATCGGTGGCCCGCCAGTGAGACCCACCGCCGCCGCCGGCAGCCAGCACGCTATCCACAACACACAGCGAAAGCACCACCAAAAGAAACGTCGTCCCGGTGAAACGCTTTCTGAGAATGTCAGCAACCTTCATTAAATCGCCCTCCCCAGAATTTTTTGACCAATGGCGCCGGCAAACGTGTCCAGTTCGGCCTGCAGGGATTCTCTTACTGAATCGGCCTCTTCCGCGATCTTGGCCTTCACTTCGGCAAGGTCGGCCTGCGCCTTTGAGTTTATCTTTTCAACGATAGCCTTTTCCTCCAGGGCAGCCTCTTCCATCATGGTTTTCTTCTTCTCAACCCCGTCGGTCCGCGCGGCCCGAATACCCTCTTCAAAGGCCGTCCCCTTCTCTGTCGCATCGCTGTTGGCAGTCATGACCCCTTCTTCCAGGCCAGCGACGTGCTCTTTGCGTTTGAGCAGAATATTGCGGATGGGTTTGTAAAGAATCACATTCAATGCCCAGATCAGGAACAGGAAATTCAAGATCTGAATAAAGAGCGAACTGTCAACGCTTACCATACAAGTCCTCCATCGCCGATTTGTTGCTGGGTTAATAACAATTTGGGCAAATCAGGACCCACCTGTCCTGAAAAATCCCCCGGTCTATATCATCTGGCCTGTTGAAATGTCAAAGGTTTTTTACCGAAATCGTACCCTTGAAATATCCATGCGAATGTAAATATCACTAAAAATTAGAGTATCTTTAGAGAGCCCCCCCAAAGCCCCGGCATTCCCGGCCCAGCCGGCCGAAATCCGGACAAATGAATCCGCCTCAAAAACGGAATCCAGCGCGGGGTTTATGCTGCGAGGGTTAATAAAAAAACCGACAATTGGAGACTCAATACCTATTAAATAGGTAGGGCTTCGACCAAGATTCAAAAGGATACCCGGCCGGGACAAAATAAGGGGAAGTTGCCTGAAAATACAAGAAGCCAAGCCAGAGGGTTAGATCTGGATCAAATTCTAACTTGAAATGATGCCGCCTTAAGAAATGGATTTTGGCCCAAGTTCAAGGCGGACGTGAATATCGAACCGGAGGAATATATCGATGGTTTTGGGGTTTAAATGATGTGAAAAAATAGCGAGAAGCCAAGCCAGAGGGCGCATTTTGGTTCGAGATCCCGTCTTTTTTCAAAATTAAATCAGATGCTGCCTTGGGAAATGGATTTTGGCCCAAGGTCAAGGCGGACGTGATTTTCAATCCCGAGGAATATATCGAGGATTTTGAGGCTAAACTGATGTGCCAAAATCTATAAAAGCTGAGCTGGATGGTGAATTTTGGTTCGAGATCAAGGCGGCCGTGAATATTGAACCGGAGGAATACTGATAGTATTTCGAGGATTCGATGTTCGCGCCCAACGCCGAGCTTCCCGCTTCGCTTTCCAAGCTACGCAGGACATGTCGTCGGGTAAGCAAGGCCGGGTTTTCGCCTGCGGAGGAAGTGGTTCATTTAAATAAAATCAGATGCTGTCTTGGGAAATGGATTTTGGCCCAAGGTCAAGGCGGACGTGATTTTCAATCCCGAGGAATATATCGAGGATTTTGAGGCTAAACTGATGTGCCAAAATCTATAGAAGCTGAGCTGGATGGTGAATTTTGGTTCGAGATCAAGGCGGCCGTGAATATTGAACCGGAGGAATAGATCGATGTTTTTGGGGTTTTAATGATGTGAAAAAATAGCGAGAAGCCAAGCCAGAGGGCGCATTTTGGTTCGAGATCAAGGCGGCCGCGGAAATTAAACCGGAGGAATACACCGAGTATTTCGAGGATTTAATTTTCGCGCCCAACGCCGAGCCCGGGCCAAAAGGCGCCCTCTGGCTTGGCTTCTACTCGAAAATGTATCTGCGCATACTCACATTCATTAATAATCCAATCCCCATCATCACCGTAATTATCGACGACCCCCCATAACTGATAAACGGCAGGGTCACCCCCACCACCGGCATCAGCCCCATCACCATGCCGATATTGATGACCACCTGCCAGAAGATCATGGCGGTCACCCCCACGCTCAGGATGTTGCCGAAGGGGTCCCGGCAGCTCTGTGCAATGTTGAGGCCCCACAGGATCAACAGGAAAAAGAGGATCAGGAGCAGGCCGGAGCCCACCAGGCCCCACTCCTCGGCCAGGACGGAAAAAATAAAGTCGGTGTGCTGCTCGGGCAGGAAATCGAGCGCGTTCTGGGTGCCTTGCAGGTAGCCCTTGCCCGACAGCATGCCGGACCCGATGGCGATCTTGGATTGGATGATGTGGTAGCCCGCGCCCAACGGGTCCCTTTCCGGATCCAGAAAGGTGAGGATCCGGCGCTTCTGGTAGGGCTTGAGGAGAAACCAGACCAGGGGGACGGCCACCATGCACCCGGATATGATGGTGATCAGGGCCCGCCGTTCAATCTTCACGAATACGGTTATCGAAAGGGCGATGAGCACCACGACCATGCCGGTGCCCAGATCCGGCTGCCGCACGATGATGGCAACCGGGATGAGAGTCAGAATCATGGGCCGCACCAGTTCCCGCAGGGACAGGCCCCGGGTATTGACCGTCTTGGCAAAATAACGGGCCAGGATGATGATCACCCCGATCTTGACCAGTTCGGACGGCTGCAGCGAGGCCGGCCCGATCTCCAGCCACCGCCGAGAGCCGCCGACGTATTTGCCGAACCACTCGACCCATAGCAGCAGGACGATGCAGATGCCGTAAATCACGTTGCCCCACTGCTCGAACATTTTGTAGCTGAACAGGAACACCCCGATCATCAAAACGAAGCCGATGCAGAACCAGACCGTCTGTTTCAGGAAAAAGGCGCTGTAGGGGTTGGCAGCACCCGAGTTCACGGCGCTGTACAGGGTCAGCAAACCCGCGCCCCCGATCAGCACCACGATGCCGAGCAGCCCCCAGTCGAAAAATTGTGCCAGTCGCCGGTCAAACATATCAGTTCTTCTTCTCCCCCCTCAGGTAGGCCAGGATCATGTCCTGCGCAATGGGCGCGGCGGCACTGGAGCCGTGTTCGCCGTGCTCGATAATGACCGCCACCGCAATTTGCGGGGATTCCGAGGGCGCATAGGCCACGAACCAGGCGTGGTCTTTGAAGCGATCCTCGACTTCGGTCTCCTCCTCTTCCTCCTCGCTTTTCAATGCGATGATCTGCGCGGTGCCGGTCTTGCCGCTGATATTGATGCCCCTGGTCCGGATCCGGCGCGCCGTGCCCGCCTCGCCCTGGACCACATCGAACAGCCCCCGGCGCACCAGGGCCAGGGTGGTGGGGGTCATTGACAGGCGGCCGGTCACCTCGGGTGCGCCCTGAAACACCGTCTCTCCCTCGGCCGTCTCGATGCGTTCAAGGATCATTGGGCGGTAGCGTGTGCCTGCGTTGGCGACGGCCGCCGTCAAGACGGCCATTTGCAGCGGCGTTACCAGGTTATAGCCCTGGCCAATGGCCACCGACAGGGTCTCGCCCTGTTGCCAGGGAATCCCGTAACGCCGCTTTTTCCAGGCAGCCGTTGGGATCAGGCCGGATTTCTCCCGATCCAGACGGATCCCGGTGCGGGTCCCCAGGCCGCAGGCCTTGGCGTGCCAGGCCAGGCGGTCGATGCCGAGCTTGAGCCCCACCTGGTAGAAATAGACATCGCAGGACTGCTCGATGGCCTGGATGACATTCATTTTGCCGTGGCCGCCCTTTTTCCAGCAGCGCGACACCCGGTTGCCCAACTTGAACCAGCCCGGGCAATGGATGAGCGTGTCCTGATCGATCACCCCTTCTTCCAGCCCGGCAATGGCCGTCACTATCTTATAGGTAGACGCGGGCGGATAGGTCCCCTGGATGGCCTTGTTGACCATGGGATGATCCGGATTCGAATTCAGGGCCCGCCAAGCCTTGGCGGACATGCCGTCGACAAAGGCGTTCTGGTTATACGCGGGACTGCTGGCCAGGGCCAGGATACGTCCCGTGTCCGGCTCGATGGCCACGGCCGCCCCGACCTGACCGGAAAGCCTGTTTTCGGCGCGGGCCTGCACCTTCTGGTCAAGGGTCAGAATCAGGTTGTTTCCCGGTTTGGCCGCTACCGTCTTCAAGGGGCGGATTACCCGGCCCCGGACATCCACTTCCACCTGGCGGCCGCCGTGTTTGCCCTGCAGGTAGTTCTCATGGGCCTTTTCGACCCCGAACTTACCGATGAAATCCCCGCTGCGGCTGCCCGGGTATTTGCCGGATTTCAATTCATTGGCGCTGATTTCACTGAGATACCCGATCAGGTGGGCCGCCCCGTTTTTATCCAGGTAGTGCCGACGCGGTTTGACATTGACGGTGATTCCCGGCAGATCGAACTTGTGCACCTCGATGGCGGCCAGGGTGTCCCAGGAAATGTCCTGCCGGATCAGGATGGGTTTGTAGGCCCCCCGGCCCCGGCCTTTTTTAATCTTTTCCTTGAGTTCCTCGATGGGGAAATCCGTGTAAAAGGCCAGCTTCTCCAGCGTCTTCTCCGCCGGCCTGGCGTCTTTGAGGGTGATGTAGATGTCAAACGCCGGCCGGTTGTCCGCTATGCGCATGCCGTTGCGGTCGAATATCAAGCCCCGTGAGGGTTCGATATCCTGCAGGCGGATCCGGTTGTTCACGGAAAGATGCCGCAGCCGCTCACCCTCGACCAGCTGCAGGTAAAACAGGCGCGCAAACAGGATGACAAAAGCAGCCACCGCAATCAGAACCACGCCGATAATGCGCTGCTTGAACCACTCGCTGGCGACGGTGTTGAGGTGCGTAGTCACGTTCGATGCGCCTATTTAAAGTTAAGTCCCAGGTAATGGGGATAACGAGGGAAAATGTTGTCGGGTTGTTAGACTGAAGGCTGAAGACTGAAGTTTAAAAACCTTTTACCTTCAACCTCCTTCAGTCTTCGGACTTCAGCCTTCTACCTATTCATTCCGACTCCCGACTCTCGACTCCAGACTCCCGATTTACCAATCACCTATTGCCCAATACCTTCAACCTACTTCAGCCTTCAGTCTTCAGCCTACTAGCCTGCCCTCACCCCTCCGCCTCCGCAATTTTCGCCGAAATCCATTTTATCCAGCTCGAATGGACGCCGCGAATCACCAGCACCAGTATCGGTCCGGTGAACAGGGCCCACAAGAGCTGCACCATGACCGTCCGGCCGAGTCCCAGCGGCAGGGTCGCGTCCGGGTTCCCGAGTTTGACCGCCACCAAAAACACCAGGTTCTCGAGCAGCACGCCCACCACCACGATAAAAGGCAGCAGCAAGGTGTTTTTAAAGTGCAAGAACCCGATCATCCAGGCGATGACGCCGTAAAGCCAGAGATAGGTCGTGCTGTAGATCCCGAAAGCCCCGCCGGAGAGGGTGTCCATGGCAATCCCCAGGCAGAGGACGACCGGCAGGCCTTCTTTGAGCGGCCGGAAAAGCCCGAGGTAGACCACAAAGGGTATCAGCAGGTCATAGTAACCGCTCACCCAGGCCAGCAGCGGAAACAAGGTCGTCTGGATAACAATGCACCCAAGGCAAATGAGTATGTAAATGAAAGCGGTCATCTTGTTCTCTATTGCAGACTATACCTGGATCGAAGTCCCAGGTAATAAGAATACGTTATCAGGGATTTAGACTGAAGGCTGAAGACTGAAGTTTTAAAACCTTTTGCCTTCAACCTCCTTCAGTCTTCAGTCTTCAGCCTTCTACCTAACAATTCCGACTCCCGACCCCCGACTCCCGACCCCTGACTCCCGGGCGAAGCCTGGATCGCTCCGCGATCATCGCTCCTCCTCAAAAAACAACTTCTCCGGTGGATTCAGCACCACCAGGACCTCTTCCAGTTTTTCAAAATCGACATAGGGGGTCACCTCGACTTCCTGGAATATCCCGGCACTGCTGCGGATGACATTCGACACCACGCCGACCCGCAGGCCCTTGGGGAATACGCCGTCCAAGCCCGAAGAGATGAGGATATCGCCCATCTGGACATCGTGTTTCAAAAGCACGTACTTGAACACGCACTGTCCGGCGGCCGCGCCGGTGACCAGGCCGCGGGCCCGCGAGCGCTGCACCAGGGCATCAACGGCATTGTTCTGGTCGATGATCAGCAGGACCTTGGCGTAGGAGCCGGCCACTTCCATCACCTGGCCGGCAATCCCGGCCGGCACCACGACCGGCATGCCTTTTTCGACCCCGTGCCGCACCCCTTTGTCCACGATGATGGTTTTGAACCAGGCGGAGGGGTCCTTGCCGATGACGGCGGCCGGCAGGACCTGGCGGCTGATGGATTTCTGGAAGTTGAGCAGGCTGTTGAGCCGCTGGTTGGTCAGCTCGACCTCGGTCAGCTGGTGGCTGCGCTCCAGGGCTTCATCCAGCTGCCGCCGGAGCTGATCGTTCTCGCGGGATACGGAGACCAGGTGGAAATAGTGCGTCCAGACGCCTTCAACGAACTGCACGGTATGGGTTACCGCCTTCTGGAACGGAGAAACGACGTAGATGGCCAGGCGACCCAGCCCGTAGGCCGGCTCGCGGGTCCGGCTGCTGATCGACAGGATTATGACGTTGACCGCGATCACCACGATCAGGCCAACAATCATCATCGTTCGTCTGGAAAACATCGATTATGTAATCATCACCTGTTTGAGAATATCGATACTGTCGATGGCCTCGCCCGAACCCAGGGCGACGGTGGATAGCGGATCCTCGGTGACGGTAATGGGCAGGCCGCTCTCTCCCATCAGCAGTTTGTCCAGGTTTTTCAGCAGGGCGCCGCCGCCGGTGAGCACGATACCCCGGTCGACAATGTCAGCGGCCAGTTCGGGGGGGGTCTGTTCGAGGGCAATCTTCACCGTCTCAACAATGGCATCGATCTGTTCGGAAATGGCGGTCCGGATTTCCTCGCTGTCGATCGCCAGGATCTTGGGGATACCGGACACCAGGTCCCGCCCCTTGACCTCGATGGTTTCCAGGTCCGAGGGATCGGGATAAGCATTGCCGATGGCGGTTTTTATGATTTCAGCAGTACGTTCACCAATGAGCAGGTTGTACTTGCGTTTGATGTACTGCATGATGGCTTCATCCATCTTGTCCCCGGCCACCCGCAGCGAGCGGCTGTAGACGATGCCGGCCAGCGAGATCACCGCCACTTCGGTGGTGCCGCCGCCGATGTCGACGACCATGTTACAGGTCGGTTCGGTAATGGGGAGCCCGGCCCCGATGGCGGCGGCCATGGGTTCCTCGATCAAAAACACTTCCCGGGCGCCGGCCGATTCGGCTGATTCGCGCACGGCCCGTTTTTCAACCTGGGTGATGCCCGAGGGCACCGCAATGATGATGCGCGGGCGCACCAGGCGACGCCGGTTGTGCACCTTGGTGATAAAATGCCGCAGCATGGCCTCGGTGACCTCGAAATCGGCGATGACCCCGTCGCGCATGGGACGGATGGCCACGATGTTGCCCGGCGTCCGGCCGAGCATTTTCTTGGCTTCCGAGCCCACGGCCAGGACGCGGTTTTTGGTGCGATCGAGCCGGACCGCCACAACGGAAGGTTCACTTAAAACAATGCCTTTGCCTTTCACGTAAACGAGGGTGTTGGCCGTGCCCAGGTCGATGGCCAGGTCGCTGGAAAATACGCCTAAAAGTCCGTCTAAAAAGCTCATGGTACCTCTACTTGAATAGCTATATGAGTGATCAGGGAGTGCTCTGAGGTGCAGTGCCCCGCTGCGGCCTAAGTTCAATCCGGTTTTACAAAATCATATCCCAATGAAATTAATTGGAATCTCTAACAAAAATATCCAGGTCTGACAAGGGAAATGTTGCAGCCGGCAGGGGGATTATCCTTACTATTTTCAATCTGTTTTAGCGTTTTAGGCTTCACTCAGGCCAGTCCGAGTTCCTGTACGACCGTATCGTGCAATTTGGGTCGGAAAGACCGGATGCCGTCGTTGAACCGAAACGGGTGGACCCGATTGGTCAGCAACACCACCACCAGCCCCCGTTCCGGGTCAGCCCAAAATGACGTACCCGTGAAACCCAGGTGCCCCACGCTGCTGTCGGAAAAATACTCCCCCGAACTGGAACCCGGCCGAGTGGGCACATCGAATCCCAGGGTGCGGCCTTCACCCTCGCGTTCGAAATACCGGCAGATAGTCTCGGACGTGAATGGACCCGAGAGGTCAGTGCCGCCGTTGGCCAATAAAAGCGCCTCCATCAAAGCGCAAACTTCCACAGCCGTTCCAAAGAGCCCGGCCTGTCCCCCAATACCACCCATAGCCCAGGCATTATCGTCATCCACCTGCCCTTTGAGCAACCGGTTGCGCCAGGGACACAGCTGGGTAGCCGCAAACCTCTCCACGGGAGGTGCCACGGACCAACGATCGAGGTAGAAAAGATCTTCGACATTCAGAGGATCGTACACTTCTGCATTTACATAGCGATCCAGACGCTGCCCGCTTAGTTCTTCTATCAGCCAGGCCAGGATCATGAATCCCAAATCGCTGTAAACGGTCTGCTTACCAGGGTTTGCGTCCAATGGCTCGGCAATTAGCAACTCTTGCATCCTTGCGTTTCTCTGCTCGCCGGGAACTTTCATCAGTTGTACAAACCACGGCCGCCAATCCGGTAGACCGGAGGTATGATTCAAAAGCTGCCGAACAGTTATCTCCTCTTTGCCGGAACCATCTAAGACAGGCAGTAATTCTACGACGGGCTGATCTAGTTCAAGCTTCTTCGCGTGCTCCAGCGCCATAATTGCCGGAGCTGTGGCCAAAGGTTTGGTCAAAGAGGCTAAATCAAGAAAGGTTTCAATCGTCATCGGCTGGCCGGCAAAAATATCCGCCTGGCCAAAGGCCTTGTGGATGGCAAGTTTGCCTTTCAACGAGACAGCAATAACAGCACCAGGGAAGATGGCCGAGTCGATGGCATCAGTTATGAGATTCTCAGTGTCTTTCATATCAGATTGAACTGTTGAGCTACTATGGAAAATGAACCAATTAGTCGGCCATCTTTCAAATAAGAAATCCGGAATGTTCTCAAGGCTCACGCCGCAATGTCGAAATTCGGAACAAATTCAAAATTCGAATAAGTAAATGACAAAAACTGGTGCCGACCCAATGTTCAATGGTTTTGTTTCTAATTTTTGATCATTATGATTTGCTTCATATTGTTTCGTATTTCGATATTCGAGTTTCGGATTTAATTGGGCATGGAGCCCGATTCACAGGAACTTCAGTATAGCTTGTTCTGTATCCAATTCCACCTCAACTCCCACAGGCAGCGCAAAATTGCGCTTCCCATGTCCAACCTCAAACCCTCCTATAATTGGACCATGGAAGCTATCAAATACATCTTCAAAGACTTTAACAATATCTTCTTCATCACCACAATCTTTGAAAGAACCAAGCACAATCCCGGCTGCATTTTCAAAACACCCAGCCATCAGCATCTGGGTCAACATCCGGTCGATGCGGTACGGCGCTTCGTTGACATCTTCGAGCAGGACGATCTTTTCACTGAAGTCCGGGGCGAAGTCTGTGCCGACCAGGTGGCAGAGGGTTGCCAGGTTGCCGCCGGTAATGGTACCGCTGGCCCTTCCTGGGCTGATGACTACCGGCTCAGCCGGTTCAATATCCGGTGAGCCATCACCACACAGTACTTGCTTATAACGCTCTTTACTTTCAACATCGGCAAAGCCCAATGAGGTCACAACTGGTCCGTGGATGCCGGTCAGGCCGCATCGCTGGGTCAAGGTTGTCAGCAAAGCCGTCACATCTGAAAACCCAATCAGCATCTTTGGATTTTCTCTTATCAGGTCGTAGTCCAGATATGGCAGCACCCGCAAACAGCCGAAACCACCCCGGGCGCAGACAATCGCCTTGATATCATCCCGGGCGAACAGACTGTTGAGGTGCTTGGCACGGTGCTTGTCTGGCCCAGCCATATGCCGGTCGCGTTTATACACATCATCATCCACCACCGGCACGAATCCCATCTTGCCGATAACAGCCAGACCCCGTTCAAACTTCTCAATCTCAAAAGGACCAGCCGGCGCCGCAATCCCAACCTTGTCGCCCTCTTTCAACGGTTCTGGTATGATAATTTCAGGTTTCATATTCAATAGGGTTTCAGGATTCGATTCGACCTTGCAGTTTCCGACCCCTGACTTCCGACTTCAGACCTCTTGCCTTTTGATTTCCGACTCCAGACTCCTGATCCCTGACTCCTGTTCCTTCTTTGACACGGATTGCACGGATTTCACGGATTCTGTTTGGCCTTGAAGTTTCAGACATCTGACTTCCGACTTCTGACCTCTTGCCTTTTGATTTCTGACTCCAGACTCCTGACCCCTGACTCCTGTTTCTCTTTGACATGGATTCCACGGGTTACACGGATTACACTGTTAAACTACTAAATCTTTTTTGACAGGATTAACAGGATTGACTGGATTTAAAAACATGTTTTGGCTGCCCGGATGACAGCCAAAACGCTCATCAATGCCTTCGGCATAAATTTAAACCGAGGTCTATCACGACAGCATGATCTGATTGAAACTTCAACTCAGATTTGAGGGTCCTTTTCCGCGAAGCGGATGCAACCATTTTCAATTTCATCCGGAAGTTGAAAATAGAACTTAATCCTGTATATCCTGTAAATCCTGTCTAAAAGCTCTTTAAGATTTTCAGTTCTATACTGACGTCTGACGTCCGACCTCTGATCTCTGGGTGTTAGGCTTTCAGCCTAAACCCCATATATCACCTATCTTTCCAAATAGATACCCCTTCCAATCCATCCTCAGCATGGAATTGGAGCAACAAAATCACCAATAATCTCAAATATTTTCAAAATTGAAGTTGGAGCAGGAAATTAGTATATTGACAGGGTTAAATGGAGCTGTTAAAAAGTCCGTTTGTGTCGGGGCGTAGCGCAGTCTGGTAGCGCACTTGAATGGGGTTCAAGGGGTCGGAAGTTCAAATCTTCTCGCCCCGACCAAATTTTTACAATGATAAAGGCGGGTTAGCTATATAGCTTTCCCGCCTTTTTTGTTGGCAATGTCCGCTTGTGACCATATTGTGACCAAATTGGTATCTACGACATAAAATCAATCATTTAAGCCGATCCATTATAGACATCTTTAGCCATATCTTCATGCGTACATGGCAAGAAGCGTTGCCGGATGCATGGGGGCACGAATCCAGGTCGGCCCCGCGATCCAGAAATTCAGGAAAGAAAATACCGCCAGCTTGTACTCAGGCATAATAGGAAAATGTGTACAGGATGTGAGTTGATCAATGATGACTGTATGAAACTTTATGTTGGCAAGGAACTACCAGAGGATTTTGAGGAACGAGTTCAGAAATATTGCGCGGTATTCAATTTAGCTTGATCTCGTCATTTAACGCTTATCAGTGCGCCTCTCTCAACACTTACTCAGTCATGCATAAACAAGAGGTCGTTTGACTCAGCAGACTTCAGGCAGTATTAAAGAGATGCAGAAGAATTGCATAGTGTAAGAAAATTGTAGTTCTACGAAAGGTGCTGTAAGTTTCTATTTGGTAGAATATATTTGTACCTCAGGGTTGATTAGAGGGCCCATCAATATTATCAAGAACCTGTGAAAGGCGGGTTCTTAAAAAATCACTAGTTTTTTCAATCAAAAATCCCCCAGCTAACCCCAGTAAACTCATAAATATAGAAATTCGTATAAAATCTGATCTATTCGACATCAAGGAAACAAACTCAAATTTTCCCGTTACAGTGAAACCTTCTACAAGGTATATCAGCGATAAACCTAAAGCGAGAATGAGACCCGCGCTCATTTCAATAATAATAATATTCCAATTCAATGGAGGATTATCATCCAACAAAGAAGATAGCAAAGTACGTAGACTTGTCCCCAAAATAGCAGACAATGCTAATAGTAAGAAAATGACTAGCATATTGTTATTTATTGGATTCGTAAAATAATAGACCCAAAGGGAAAGCGCAATTATTGAAACAAATGATAGACTCAAATTGGGCATTTTTTTGTTTTTTGAGAAAAGACCAAGTTTCTTCAACTTAGTGATTAATGAAACTGAATAATCTGCAGATTCTGTATTCCAATGCTCAACAATTCTTTCGATGTGATCGTTCAAAGCGCCAATGTTGCGATAGTAAGGTTCAAGCTGTTGCCAAATTTCTTTAGCTATCCCCCCAAAACATGGTATAGCTAATAGCGGCTTATGTAGCGAGGGAGCTATATGGGCCACATGGGCGGTCTTTTCGTTACCGCCAATAATGATAATTGATTCGCATTCGACGACTTGTGGTACTCGCTTTGCAGCCCAGTCACCATGGACTTTTTTAAAATTGATTGTGAAATCGGTTTTTAGTTCGCCCCATTCATCCTTATATGGCATATGAGAACCTTGAAACCAAAAAACCATAAGCTGTAAAAGTCAAAGGCCTCCCGGACAGTCAGCCCTCTCGGGTCAGTAATTATTAGGCGGCCTCCTTTGACAATTCTTCTCGACGTTTTTTACCAAGCTCAAATGTCTCGATTGGCCGCCGGCCCTGATTCCGATAACCACGATGGGGCCGCTCGTGATTATATTCTTGAAGCC
>Ga0209428_1000124_pt1 | contig 18238 bp, 19 predicted proteins | sample OlaalgELextract1_2_FD_187377 | JGI IMG/M metagenome (GOLD analysis project Ga0209428, IMG submission 187377) | Olavius algarvensis symbiont microbial communities from Tuscany, Italy - Type G ELBA extract 1 (SPAdes) (version 2) | ecosystem: Host-associated > Annelida > Digestive system >...
CCCTTGTTATGTTTATCGCTCCGATGCTGTTCAACGCAGCGTTTGAAAGTATTTTTAGGAAGGACTTTCAAAAGTTCGCCAAATCGGGTATTTGTATACATGTTGCAGTGTCCTGAAATTAAGTTGTCGCTTATGGTTTTATTCGTAAAACCCGGGCACTGCAACACTTTCAAATACACCAACTTAATTTATTCCGGACAGCAGTGCGCGCAAGCGGGAATCTTATAACGCCTCGTCTTTTCGAGATCCCCGCTTGCGCGGGGATGACTTAGGAACTGGGGATAACTTAGGAATGCGGGGATGACAATAGAAACCGCTCAGTCATGACCGTAGCGCGCGTGATAGGCGCCGAACTGGTCGGCTTCGCTGGGCTTGTCCTCGGCCACCGTGGTAACCAGGTGGGTAACGTTGATAAAATGCCTGTAGTTCAGGTTTTCACTGATGCTGTTGCCGCCCCAGGTGCCGCAGCCCATGCTAAGCGTGAAATTCAGCGCATTATGAAAGCTGCCGCCGTTGCCGAAAGTATGCGCTTGATTGACCAGCACGCGCACGACGTCGATTTCCTCGGCCAGCCGCAGCGGGTGATCGAGGTGGCGGGTATGGATGCCGCAGGAATGCCCCCGACCCTGCACCTTGAGAATACCGCTGACCAGCTCAACCGCGTGGTCGAAGTCGCGCGCCCGATAAACCGTCAGCACCAGCGATAGCTTCTCGCCGGTAAATTCGGATTCCGCATCGAATTCTTCCTCCACCATGAAAAAACGCGCCTGCCGGGCTGTTTCGTCAAGACCGAGGCGCGCGGCAAATACCGCGGCGTCTTGCGCGATCAGTTCCCGATTGAGATTGCCGTCGACCCAGAGTTTGTCCCTGATCAATCCCATCTCCGCGGCGCTGCAACGATAGGCCCCTTCATTCTTAAGCGCGGTCATCGCTTCTTCGTAACGGTCGTCGAGAATAATCAGTGAGTTTTCCGAAGAGCAGGAGGTCGAGTTATCGAAGGTTTTCGGGGCCCTGATTTTCTGCGCCGCATCCTTGAGATCGGCATTGCTGTCGATAATCACCGGCACATTGCCGGCACCGACGCCAATCGCCGGAGTGCCGCTGCTATAGGCGGCGCGCACATTGTTTTGCGAGCCGGTGGCAACAATCAAATCGGCCTGTTCCATCAACAGCCGCGTCATTTCGCGCGACACCGGCTGCGGTAAAATCTGCACCAGATCCTCGGGCGCGCCGACTTTTTGCAGCGCGCTACGCATCAGTTCGACCGTGGCCTGGGTACTGCTCCAGCCCGCCGGTGACGGCGCGATAACAATCGCGTTGGCGCCCTTAAGCGCCATCATGGCTTTGTTCACCGGGGTTGCGGACGGATTGGTCGACGGCGTGATCGCGGCGACCACACCGACCGGCTTGCCGTACTTGATGACGCCGTGTCCGGTGTCGTTCTCGATAACGCCCACCGTGCGCACCCGCATCAGATCACGCAGCGTGCCAAAGGTTTTACGCTGGTTTTTGACGATCTTGTCGGCGACGTTACCGATACCGGTATCCGCGACCGCGAGTTCAGCCAGGCGCTGCGCATGTTCGGGTTTGTACAATGACCAGGCGACCGCGGTCACGACTTCATCCACCCGCGCCTGATCGGCAGCGGCGAATTGCCGCAGCGCAGCCTGCGCGCGCTCGATCAACTGCGTCACGCGCGCTTTTTCGTCGGCGCTTGCATTTGCCGCCGTGGGAGCTGCCGGCTTAGCCATGTCGACTACCTGAGTATCAAGGGAAGGCGCAATTTTACCCGCTGGAATGCCGAATTCAAATGCGCCGCGCAAATCGAATCGGAGCCCCGTTTTACAGAGCCAACCTGAAGCTCAGCGCAGCTTGGTAAGCGGGCTTAAGTGTACGCCCGGGTCCCAGATTCTATCCCAGATTGGACGCAACAGGTTCCAATCGCGCTCGGCCTCGAGTTGTTCGGGCACGGTGGCTATTGGATGCGGGTTACCGCTTTCACCGACCTTGAACTGGAATACATAACTGGGCTCGGATCCCATTCTCAGGTCGCTGATGACGATATCCCCCTGGCGCTCGGAGACCGCGTAAAAGCCCCGGCTGAACCACTGCAGCCGCTGCACCGGCCAGTGTTCGGCAATATCCGTCAGCAAGTCCTCGCGGCTCGGGTAATAACTGAAGCGAAGCTCATGATCGGCGTCGAACAGCGAGTAATAGGCTTCGTAATAACCGCCCTCGTCCCTGACGACGGCGCGCCACAGCAACGTATTAAACGGCGCCGGCGTGCTGAACATCCGCTGGTAGCTAATCCCCTGTGCATGCAGGGCTTGCTCGATGTTATGGCCGACTATGGTCTTGGCAATCAGGGTCCAGGCGAGATAAACCGAGCTCAAGATCAAGCCGTAACGGTTGATCATATGCCCGCGGTCGCTGTGCCGAGTCATTACCAATGCGGTGATGACGCCGATTACCAGCGGCAGGGTATAGACCGGGTCGATAATAAAAATCGTCGACAGCGACACCGGTGTATCCGACAAGGGCCAGAATATCTGGGTACCGTAAGCGGTCAGGCTGTCGAGCAGCACGTGAGTCGTAAAAACCAGGTATATCGTCAGCAGCCAGCGCTTGCGCAAATGCCGTGTGTCGGCGTGAATCCGGGTGATTACCCATACCAGCAGCGGCGTCACCAGCGCCAGCACGAACAATGAATGGCTCGCCGACCGATGGTAGGTGAAATCCCTGACCACATCGCCCAACGGCAGGTACACATCGAGATCCGGCAGGGTACCCGCGATCGCGCCCCACAACAGGGCCCGGTTGCCTATCCGGCGTCCTAGCGTCGCCTCGGCAACCGCCGCACCGAGCGTTAGTTGGGTGACTGAATCCATCCCGGCTTATTGTCTCACAACTGTCATTGAGTCAAATACGCATAAATCATCGATTCGGATTGCCGTCGAGCGACCGCTTATCGATCCCTCGCGGCGGCATCGGCGGCGCCGTTCAGGCAAACCAATGCACCATGGCCGTCAGACTCGAGCCGCCGGCCAGCACCCCCGCCACCAACCGGCGCCGGCACAGATAATAAGCGCAAAAGGCAATCCCGAGCGCGGCGACGCGGAACGGCAGCGATACGTTTGCCAACTCACTCTCGGGTAAGAGAATCATACGCAACACCAGCCCCGCCACCATCGCATAGGAAACACAGGTAATCCACTGGAAAAATTCGCCGCGGGTGTCGATGCGCTTGACCACGACGACTCCGAGCACACGCCAGACCAAGGTCGCCGCGCCGCAGCCCAGCACAATCCACCATAAGCTTTCAGTCAGCATGTCGCTTAGGCCGGAACTTGCCGGCGGCGAAGCCGAGACTGCCACCGATAATACCGGTGATTAGCAAATCGATCGATGGCAACAGGACATGTGCTATCGGTATCGTTGCGCAGCCGATTAGCATCGACAAACGTTCCGCACGCCCCGGCACCGCGGCCAGCACCAGCGCGAAAAACAGCGGGCTGATAAATATCAGGCCCAGCAGCATGCTCGCGGGCAATAGTACCGCGCCGTGGTAACCCATCAGGGTTCCCGCCACCGCCGCCAGCAAAATCGAGCTCGCGAAGGTCAGGTAATAGCGGCGGCGGAATCGCGGCTCGATTTCGGGAAACTGGCGCAGGCACATGGCCCATGAATTGATCGACAATAGCTGTGCGTCGAGCAGCATGGCGCACAGGTTCGTACGACCACTCGACATCGCCGGCACGAACGACACCACCATCGGCAGAAAACGCGCGTTGGCGAGCGAACAGGCGAATACGATAGCTACCAGACCCTGCCCGGTCGCGCTCAGTTCGACCATCGCCAGCTGGCCCGGCAGGCCCCAGATAAAAACCGTCGCCAGCGCCGCCATATCGGCGCCGAAGCCGGCGCCGTGCGCCAGCGAGCCGAAGCCCATCATCGTAAACAACAGGATAAAAGCCGGCAGGGAGAGCGCGTCGTACAGTGCCTTACGCATCACTTCGGGATTGCCGCTTACCATGATCGCCCCCGCTTAGGCCCGGCCTACAAAATCAGTAGCCAGGCGCTGACGCTGAACACCGACGACACCGTCGACAGCAACACGGTGCTGGCCGCCGCATCCAGGCCGCGATTGTACATGCTCGCGAACAGGTATGCGTTTAACCCGGGCGCCATCGCCGCCATCAGCACCATCGAGCGGGTTGTGCCTTCGGGCAACTGCAGCAAGCGGCCGAGCAGCAAGGTGATTGCCGGTTGCATAATCAGCGATAAAAACGATATCAGACCGGCCTCCCCGAGGGATTTCGACAGCGAGTAGCGGGTTAAAACGCCGCCCAGCGCAAACAGCGCCACCGGCAAGGATGCCCGCGCCAGCAAATCCACCGCGGCCACGACCGGACCCGGCAATGCCAACCCGCTCAGATTAACGGCAAAACCGAGGCCGATGCCGATCATCAAACTGTTGCGAAACATCGCTTGTACGACGATGCGCGCAGTCTCCGCCGCGTTGCGGCCATCCGCGCGCAGCATTTCCATTGCGCTAATTCCAATCAGGTAACAAATCGGGGCATTTACCGATACCAGTGCAAAATTGGGCGCCAGGCTGTCCGCGCCCCAGGCGCGTTCCGAAATGGGTAAACCCAGCAACACCAGATTGGAAAACAGGGCGGCGAAAGCGACGCCGACTGCTTCACCCGGGCGGCGTTTGAAATAGTTTTTGACGATGACAAAGGTTATGACAAAACTCGCGATGGCGGCGGCGTAATAAGCCAGCAGCATGCGCCAATCGAAGGCGCTAACCAGATCGATGGTGGAGGTCGCGCGAAACAACAGGCAGGGGATCGCGATCTGGATCGCGAATTTCATCAACTGATCGATGGGTTCGTCGCTAAAAACTCCACTTCTGACCGCCAGGTAGCCCGCGCCGACGACGACAAACACCGGGGCGACGATATCGAGAATATCAATCAGCACCGGAAAATCCGGCATGCCGCGAAAATCTGCGCCCCACTGTCCCGCTTGTGGCCCGAACTTGCACCATGTGAACTACCCAGCCTTTGAATTGTTATTGAACCGACGATTTACGCGCGCGCTCGGCATCGAGCAACGCGCGCTTGCGCTCGAGCCCCCAGCGATATCCTCCCAGCCCGCCGTCACCGCGTAGTATCCGGTGGCAAGGCACCAGTACTGCGATCCGGTTCGCGCCACAGGCGGAGGCCGCTGCCCGCACCGCTTTGGGTTGGTCGATCGCTTGGGCCACCTCGGAGTAGCTAATCACGTCGCCGTCCTGCAAGCTCAGCAGAAACTCCCAGACCTTGATCTGAAACGCGGTACCCTTGAGATCCAGCGGCAACTCGGGGCGCGGCTGCTTATTCTGTATGTAGCCGTTAAGCGCGTCAATCCAGCGGTCGAGTTGGTGCGAACCGGCGCCGTCGGATTGCTGCAGCTCCGCCTGTGGAAACTCGCGTTGCAGCTGTGCGGCCAGCGCGGCGCGATCGTCACCGAACTGGGCAAAACAAACCCCGCGATCGGTGGCCGCCATCAGGATCGGCCCGAGTACGGTTTCCCGACAGGCCCAGGAAATACGCTCGCCCTTGCCGCCGGCGCGATAGCTTTTCGGGGTCATGCCGATGTTATGCATGGTTTGACCGTATACCCGGCTGGTGGAGCCGTAACCCGATTCGAAAATTGCCTCGGTGATATCGGCGCCATCGCGCAGCAATTGCTTGAAACGCTCGCTGCGCGCGGCCTGTTGAAATTTTTTCGGCGACACACCGAAGATCGATTTGAACACTCGTTGCATGCGGGACGGCGACAGATGCACGCGGGCGGCCAAGGTTTTCAAGGTTAAACCGGTGTCGGCGTTAGCGGCGATAAATCTCGCCAGGCAGACAAATTTTTGCAGGGTTTTGTCGTTTTGCTGTGACATGGGTTAAATCATACTCCGCTTTGTTGGTAGGCGCTTAAGTTAGCGCGGCGCAGCGCGGAATACTCTCCGATTATTGCTGTCAAGCTCTGGCGTAGAAATCCGGGTTTAGCGCTGCCCTGGGGTGCATGCGGGATCTCGGCCCCATGCCTGCCGAGGCCGCAACGCCGCCGCGGATACGATTATCTTAAGCTTGTAAAAAAGCCGTCACGGCCCGGTTCTTCCTGTTCGTAAAAGGCTTTGACGCTGCCGTCTTCCAGCACCTCGATGACGATACGCAGCGGCAACGCGGCATTATAGAATGCCGGGACCCGGGGATTCAGAGTATCGGATCGCCGACTGCCGTCGGGGTGGGTCCAGCTTAGCTGGATTCCCTGTTGTAAATAGCGGCGCTTACCGAAGCGGTCGTCGCAGATCGCGAATTTTGCGACTTCCTGACAACTCAGTGAATTCGGATAAGCGGCGACCGTCAGGTTGACATCCTCGATCGTGGCGCCCGCGAGATTGACCACCTGCAGCTCGTTGAAATAATAGTTCGGATTATAGCCGGTCGCGCAGGCACTTAAAAATCCGCCTGCCAATAGAACGATAAGCTTTTTCATGGTTTTTCCCTGTCGATTTATAACCGATATACGTTGGACCACCGACAATGGATTTCGTTTTTGCTAAATAGGCATTACTCGATTTCATAACCCGCTTCAAGTAGTAAGCTGCGGGCGTAAATCACCGGCAAGCCGAAGTTGGAACCGCCGTATTCCGGGATAATGGCGGTATTGATCGCAACCGCCTCACCGTTGATATCGAGTACCGGCCCGCCGCTGCCGCCATGCGTAGTATCGGCGTCGTAGACCACGGTCGAGGTTGACAACTGACCGACTATGCCGCGGCTTGCCAGCGGTCGAATGAAGTGTGCTTTCGACAGGCGCTCGGCAACCTCCCAGAATCCGAGACTATCGTCCTGCTGTAATTCAGCGAGAAAACTGTCCCCGGTTTGCGCCAGCATGGCACGCAACCCGGTCGGATAGCCCATGACGATCACTTCATCGCCGGCCTGCAGCGAGCGGTTGCTGAGTTTGATATAAGGCAGATCGTCGACAACCTCGCTACAGGTCAACAACGCTAAATCTGTGTCCTCGCTAACCTTGTGCAAATCCACCGGAAATGCGTTCTCGATGTCCGGCACATAACCCAGAAAACGAATAATCACAGGCTCAAGTCCCTGCGCCACCAATTCCTCGAGACCTGGGTCGTCTTCCCACGGTAGGGCAACGTGTCGATTGGTCAGCAGCGCCCCATCGCCATGCACCAGGAAGGCGGTACCGGTGAATTCGCGCCGCGCGATTTCACCCTCACCCTCGAGGGTTAACAACGGTTGCCCCCGCAGAGAAAACAACGGCTGCCCTGTTGCATCGGTTTGGTAACGCAGCATACGCTGCGATTCGATGTCGCGATAGCCATAGGAGCCCTGCAGAAATACGATGGATCGAGTCGCCTCGGCGATAACGCGGGTGCTTGCCGCGCTGCGTTTTTCCAATAACTCCAGTCTTTGCGCGGCGGCACTCAAGGAGTGCCGCAACTCCTGGCGCAACCGCTGTAGGTCTGCCGGGCGCAGCGCTTCTTCGCTGGTACGGGTCAGGCTGCGGGCAAACTTTTCAATTTGATGCGCGCTGGTTTCCGCCTGTTTTTGCAGCAGGATTCCGGCGCGATACTGCTGGTATGCGACGACGCCTAGAATCACTAATGCAAGAATGACCGTCAGCCGAAACAACAAGGTGGTTTCGAACGCAAAATCGCGAGAAAAATCGCTTAGGGCCCGCTGCAACCGTGCGATTCGCGGCCGGCGGCTCACGCGGGTGTAGTCGATCGCATCGTCGAGCATGTCGCCCAACGAGCGTCTGACCCGATCACCCTGGCGGTGCATACGGTAACGCGACAACGGTCCCTTATCGCCGAATTCGATCAGATCGCGCTGTTGCAGCTGCTTCGATTCGACCAGTTCGCCGTTAATCCACAACGGCGTGGCTGCTAGTGCTTCAATCTCATAGCTGGCTCCGGAACGGTGCAGGCGCGCCACGACACCGTTCTCCAACGGATTAACACCGGCGTCGGCGACGCGAATCATATCCTGGTCGTTGAGCGACACTTCCAGCGTTGCGCCGCTAAGCCAGGACGCGGTGCCGCGCGCCGGCCCCGTCAAAATTTCCAGAGCGGCCGTGGCGGACTCGTCGCGCACGGTTTTATTTTCGTTGTCGGTCATCGTGTTAGCGGCATCGCACCGTCGAAATAGTTGCATAACCTGCGCCCAGACAATTAACCGCGACGCCAGGCGTTGGCCTTAGAACATCGGTTTCAAAAAGCTTGCTGGGGAACCGCGGCGTCCGCGACCGGCCATACTGCATCGGTCATCCACATATTCTTGAACTCGCCATCGAGCTGCTTGCTCAAACGAAATGCGAACACTGCGGCGCGGCCGTCCATTGCGGTTAAATTCACCATTTGATAGGCCTTGGCGCCGACTAGGACAACTTCGCTAAATTCGCTTTTGGCGTGGTCGACCATGATCCCGTAGGGTGGCCCCTTTACCATTTGGGCAAACCTGTCCAACGGGCCGGTATTGACCCGGTTGGCCGGTGAGGCGAACGAAAAGGTCGTCTCGATTCCCGCATCGGCGTAAGGCTGATCGTTATTGGAGAGCGCGTTAATGACTATTTTGACGACATCCTGAGGCTCCAGATCGACCGTGGGCCGGGGTAATGCGGCGCGCTCGGGACTATCGTTGAGTGCTGCCAAAACCGACACCGAAACCACCCAAGTCAGCAGTACTGCGGCGAGTCCTGCGAGTTTGATTCTATTCATTCCTCAGACCTCCAACGCCAAGAATACGCCTTAAAGCCGGCCTTGTCAGGCCGTGCTGGCAAGCTAGCAAATAGCGCGAGACGGCGATTAACGGCGGCTGTCAGCCGCCAGGTCCCGATTACCGGTGCCCGGTTCGCGGGCCGGACCGCTCCCGCGCGCTGTTATTGGGAAATCCGCGATTTAACCGGAACTATTGATTTTGCCGGCAATGACCGATAAGGTTGGTGGATACCAAAGGTTCCGGGCATCAAAAAACACTATAACCCGGCAAATAATTATTATAGAAGAGTCACCGCCGCTGCCGAGAATCCCACACCATGTCGAATGATCATCACCTGGTTCGCTTTGTCGACATCCAGAAAAGTTACGACGGCGAAACGCTGGTTGTAAAAAACCTCAATCTAGACGTCGCCAAGGGCGAATTTCTGACCATGTTGGGGCCATCCGGTTCAGGTAAAACGACTTGCCTGATGATGCTGGCCGGTTTCGAGCCGGCGACTCATGGCGAAATCTTCCTCAACGAGGTTCCGATCAACCGGGTGCCGCCACATAAACGCGGTATCGGCATGGTGTTTCAAAACTACGCCCTGTTTCCGCACATGACGGTAGCCGAAAATCTCGCCTTCCCGCTCGAAGTTCGCAATATGGACAAGAGCCAGCGCGAGGAACGCGTCAAGCGCGCCCTCGATATGGTACAACTCGGCGCCTTCGGCGACCGGCGACCGGCGCAGCTCTCCGGCGGCCAACAGCAACGCGTCGCGGTGGCACGCTCACTGGTGTTCGACCCCGACTTGGTGCTAATGGATGAACCGCTCGGCGCCCTCGACAAAAATCTGCGCGAGCAGATGCAATACGAAATCAAGCATATTCATGAAAACCTCGGGCTAACCGTGGTTTACGTCACCCATGATCAAAGCGAAGCGCTAACCATGTCGAGCCGTATCGCGGTCTTCGACGACGGCATTATCCAACAATGCGCACCGCCGGAAGTGCTCTACGAACAGCCGGAAAACGCCTTTTGCGCCAATTTTATCGGTGAAAACAATCGCTTACTCGGAACGGTTACCGAGGATAACGGCGCCACGGTCAAGGTCAAGATCGATAACGACGCAGGCACGGTGGTCGCCAACAAGATAAACGTCGCAGGTGTCGGCGTTAGAAGTACGCTATCGCTGCGCCCCGAGCGGGTAACGGTCAACCCGGAACCGGGCGAGGTTCCGAATATTTTTTCGGGCATTGCCGAAGAACTGATTTATCTTGGGGATCACATTCGTACCCGATTTACGGTCTGTGGTCATGACGATTTTATTGTAAAGATTCCTAATTCGGCCGCTCACGCGCATGTTAGCCAAGGTGACACGGTGAATATCGGCTGGACCGCGGAAGACTGCCGCGCGCTGGACCCATCGGAGTAATCGCAACGAAGATGGGGCATGCTGCGGCACATTTCATTAAAAACTAGATGTTAACAACCGAGGATTATGAGCAATGAACAAGATTTTGAAACAGACACTGCTGGCGACAGCCGCTGTCGGCGTGGTGACGGCTGCCCACGCCGAGACTACGATGGTGGTAGTTTCCTGGGGCGGTGCCTACACCGAAAGCCAGCAACGCGCTTATCACGAGCCCTACATGAAGATGAATCCGGGCATTAAGATCGTCAACGACGATTCAGCCTCCGAGGGTTCTTCGAAACTGCGGGCGCAGGTAGAAGCCGGCAACGTCACCTGGGACTTACTGGATGCGGAAGCGCCCAGCGCTATTACCCTGTGTGACGAAGGCCTGGTCGAGGAAATCGACCACGACGTCCAACTGGCCGCAGCACCCGATGGAACCCTGGCCAGCGTCGATTTTGGAAAAGCGATCGTATCGCCCTGTTTTATTCCGCAAATCGCCTATTCCACCGTGTTCGGCTACCGTCATGACAAACTCACAAACAAGCCCACCAAGATGGCGGACGTGTTTAACCTGAAAAAATTTCCCGGTAAGCGCGCGCTGGAAAAACGACCGGATCCGAATGTCGAATGGGCGCTGATCGCCGACGGCGTCGCTCCTGAAGACGTTTACGATGTGCTGGATACCGAGGCGGGCGTCAAGCGGGCTTTCGCCAAGCTCGACACCATCAAGGATCAAGTCATCTGGTGGACCAAGGGATCGCAACCCATGCAATTGCTGGCTGACGGCGAAGTCGTTTTCGGCACCGGTTACAACGGCCGTCTATTCAAGGCGATCGAAGTCGACAAGCAGCCGATTGAGATGCTGTGGGACGGCCAGGCGATTCAGCTTGACGGTTGGGTGGTGCCCAAGGGCGCTCCCAACAAAGACGAGGTCATGAAATATTTGCGTTTCGCAACCGATACCCAACGGCTGGCCGACCAGGCCAAGTACATTTCCTACGGCCCGTTGCGCGCCTCTTCGGCACCGATGGTGGGCAAGCATGCCGATCTGGGGATAGAAATGGGACCGCATATGCCGACCGCGCCGGAAAATATGAAGGGCGCATTTTTCTATGACTTCGAATGGTGGGCGGATCACAAGGAAGAAATGACCGAGCGCTTCGAAGCGTGGCTTGCCAAAGGCTAGGCTTCAGATAGATCGACAAACTGCTCCGGGGTTCCGCCAGGAACCCCGGAGTAACCGACAGGTGGAACGAGAACATGGTAGATACTGCAGCACAAGATCAGGCAGTTACCGGCGATGTGATAACAACTGCTGACGGCGTTCCCTTAAAAGTAAGTCTAAAACGAGCGCTTTGGCAGCGTAAAAAAACCGCATTGCTGTTGGTTGCCCCGCTGTTCTTTTTCATTCTCATCACCTTCATGATCCCGATCTTCGACATGCTGGTACGCAGTGTCGACAACAGTATCGTCGAGACTGAAATTCCGGGTGTCGTCAAGGCGCTCGCGGACTGGGATCTCGATTCCGAGGAATTACCCGGCGAGGCGGCTTTCCAGGCGTTGTTCAAGGATTTCAAGTCCGGCGCCGAACAAAAAACCATCAGCCGCCTGGGCCGGCGCCTTAATTACGAATTGTCGGGCATGTCCAGCCTGTTCAGAAAAACCGCGCGTAAAATCAAACGGCTGGACACTCCTGAGTCGGCGCAGGCCGCGATGATAAAACTTGACAAGAAATGGGGCCAACTCAAGACCTGGCGGCTAATCAAACGCGAAAGCGGCGCGTTCACCAGTTCCTATATCCTGGCCGCGGTCGATGCCAAAAAGAATACCGACGGCTCGGTTTCGATGAAACCCGAAGAAGCGCAGATATATTTAACCCTGTTCTGGCGCACCATCAAACTGAGCATCATGATAACCGTGCTGACGATAATACTGGGTTATCCGATCGCCTTTCTGATGGCCACCGTCAAGACCAAAACCAGCAATTTGTTAATCATTCTGGTGCTACTGCCGTTTTGGACCTCGTTACTGGTCCGAACCTCGGCCTGGATTGCGCTCCTGCAAAAAGAAGGCGTGATCAACGATATCCTGGTCGGCATAGGAATACTGGATGACAATAATCGGCTGGCAATGATCCATAACGAATACGGTACGATCATCGCCATGACCCATATCCTGCTGCCCTTCATGGTGTTGCCGCTATTCAGCGTAATGAAAACGATTCCACCGAGTTATATGCGCACGGCGCGATCGATGGGCGCCACTTCTTTTACCGCGTTCCGGCGAGTTTACCTGCCGAATACGATCGCGGGAATCGGCGCGGGCGGAATACTGGTTTTCATTATCGCGATCGGCTACTACATTACCCCGGCGCTGGTCGGCGGCACCAAGGGCACCTTGATCAGCAATTTTATCGCGCACCATATTTCTACTTCGCTGAACTGGGGCCTCGGCGCGGCGCTCGGAACCATCCTGCTATTGCTGGTACTGGCATTGTATATTCTCTACGACAAGGTAGTCGGCATCAACAATATGAAACTGGGGTAGACCGATGGCACTGCCGATACACGCCACTTGGCCGGAACGCGTCTGGCATTACTGCTTTATTATTATCTGCGTATCGATATTCGTATTTCTGATTTTTCCAATTCTGGTGATACTACCGCTGTCGTTCAATCAGCAGCCCTACTTCTCTTTCACCACGGAAATGCTGCAGCTGCAACCCGAGGCCTACTCCACCAAGTGGTACCAGGAATTTTTCGGCAGCCTGAACTGGCAGGGCGCGGTCAAGAACAGTTTTATCATCGCAATATTCTCGACCATTATTTCCACCTTCCTCGGCACCCTGGCGGCGCTGGGCCTGAGCCGCTCCGATTTTCCGTTCAGAACGACGGTAATGGGACTACTGATCTCGCCGATGATTGTGCCGCTGATCATTTCCGCGGCGGGCATGTTTTTCTTTTACTCGAGAATCGGCTTACAGGGCACCCATATCGGCGTCATTTTGGCGCATGCCGCGTTGGCGACGCCATTCGTGGTGATCACGGTTACCGCGACCCTGACCGGCTTCGATCACAGCCTGACCCGCGCGGCCGCCAGCCTGGGATCTTCGCCGACGCATACCTTCTTCCATATCACGGTGCCGTTGATAACCCCCGGGGTAATATCCGGCGCCTTGTTTGCATTTATTACCTCGTTCGACGAAGTCGTGGTCGTGCTGTTTGTCGGCAGTTACAAACAACGCACGATTCCCTGGCAAATGTTTTCCGGCATCAGGGAAGAAATCAGTCCGACCATCATGGCGGTAGCCACCATACTGATTGTGGTTTCGGTCGCCTTGCTGGTTTTCCTGGAACTGCTGCGCCGCCGCACCGAACGCTTACGCGGAATTACCCCTCACTAGGATTCACCCGGCGAACTGATTGCCAGGTTTAATCGGGCAGAGAAAAGCCCGTCTGGTGGACCACACCGGCGCTGACCAGCTCGTCGATCTCCGGCCACCACATTTCTTCCGGGGAATAAACAAAGACCTTATCGAGAAATTCAGCAGAAACGCCCTGGCGCGCGAAGATCGCGATGTCTTTGGCCTGTTCATTTTCGACATTGATGGAAGGGATCAGGCTATAGGTCTTGTATTGATGAAATCCGAGCCTCGCACGGGTACCCAGCGTACGTATTGCCCCGGCGACAAATGCGGTGGTGCATGACGACAGGCATTGGTCGAGGGTATAGGTCCGCAACCTGTTTTCGCTGATCAGCCGCGCCAGCCCCCTGCCTTCGTAAATCTGGCCGCCTTCGCTGTCGAGAATAATCCCCCTTACCTGCGGATTTCGCTCGATCAGGTCGGCAAGCTTACTCGTGATGCCAATCTGAAACGGGCCGCGCAAATGAACCAGCGATCCATGCTCGATCAGATCGAGCGAGTACTGGGGCTCCGGGGGAATTATTTTCTCGACCAGCAGATTACGTTTGTAAATCTGCAGCGACTGATAGGTTTCTATCGTCGTTAGCAGGATTACGGCCAGGCTAACTACCACCTCGACTTGCGCTATGGTCGCCCACAGCCGGCCGCTATCCGACTCGATACGCCGGCCGCAACTGCGCAGCACGCCAACCGCCTGCCAGGGGTAAATGACCAGTTTAACGACCACGGAGTAAACGATTACCGCGCTCGTTACCGCTAGTTCCTGTTCGATAAAAGGTGGGAACATCAATCGTTCCAGCAACCCCAGAGCAACCATTAAAACTACCAGGTTTATCCAAAAGGCCTGTGCCAGCGGTAACTCGCCGCGCCAATGTTTTATTAGGTAATCGGGTACCAAGGTTTTCGCACACAGTTATAAAATCGAGGTAGAATCAGCCTAACATAGGTCTATCGGGCTAGTTGCAGTCATTTATACTACAAGAAATATGAATCGGGCATGGACAAATATGGCGGGCATGACACCGATTCGGTTGCTGCTGGCGGCCGCCGTCAGTGTCGCATCGATTGCGGATCTTCGGGCGGAAGTGAACTTTACTTCCTGGGGCGGTAACTACGAAAAATCGCAACAAAAAGCCGCACGATGCCCGCGTCGGTTGCGACGAAGGTCTTTTCGAGGAACTGGATCGCGATATTTTCAAACCGGCCCCGGACGGTACCGCGATGGATGACGACATTATGGTGCAGGTGCCCAACGATTGCGTGGTCCCGCAAGTGTTTTGGTCGTATGTCTATTTTTACCAGGAAGGCGCCTTCAAGGGTGTGCAACCGACCTCGATCGCCGATTTTTTCGATACAGAAAAATTTCCCGGTAAACGCGGGCTTCACATTCTGCCGAACGCGCTGATTGAAATGGCGCTGTGGCCGACGGCGTCGCCATCAGGGACGTCTACAAGGTCATGAGCACCGGCGCCGGCATCGACCGCGCCTTTGCCAAGCTGGACGGTATCAAGGACCATGCCGTGTTCTGGAACTACGGCGATGAACCGCTGGAGCTGGTCAGATCGGGGGATGTATCGATGTCGATCGCTTATAGCGGCCGGGTCGGTGCAGCGGTTTTATCGCAAAACGAAAACTTCGTCACCATCTGGGATGGACAGGTACTCGAAGAAGAATGGCTGGTGTTGCTCAAAGACGCGCCCAATGCGGAGGAAGCCAAACGTTTCCTGGTGCATGCTTCCGCGCCGGCGCAACAGGCGAGACAGGCCAAGTACATCAGCAATGGCCCGATGCGGGCCTCGGCCTTCGATATTATGCGCGCGGGCGAACCCTGGTTCCACAATGGCAAAGACATTATGGGGCATATGCCTAACCGTCCCGAAGTCATGCCGCGCACCATCGTCGCCAATCCCGAATGGTGGAGCGATTACGGTATCACCGTCGACGAGCGCTATACCGCCTGGATGAATTCCTACTAGGACCTTTATACATGACGACTCCCGACACGGGCGAAATCAAGCTGGGAGATAAGGTGTACTATCTGTACACGGGTAAAGACGGCACGCTGATCAAGTTCCCTGCAATCGTACGGGCGCTGGTCAGCGACGGCATATTGATTCGGGTCGGCCGTCACGATGTGCATACCGGCAAAATCAACACCTTCGAATCGGTGTACCCGAAACCTCTCTGCATGCGCGCTCGATTCCCTGCGACTACGAAGACGAATTAACCGCCGCAGGCTGAGCGTCGCCGCGCCCAAGCAAACCAGCCGAACTCGCCTTAATGCGCTCGCTGATTGCGTCGATATCGGCGTCGAGTAATCTGGAGCTTATAAGATATTTCCCGAAAAGCAGACCGTCATCGTCAATGCAAGATAGCCGGCTAATTTTAAGGGTTGTCAGATATCTGCCCTCGAAGCAGTGAGCAGTCAGATTGGCAAAATGATTAGTGGGCAGATGTCGGACAAGCCCCGAGGGACGAAACCGCGGGGCGCAGGCAATACGTTTCAGCGTACCGGCAATCTATGGGGATTTTATTGAACACTGTCGTGTGTCGCGGTGGAAACCCCGGGTGGACCGTGGCCTGAAGTCGATCGATCCGGTTGAAAGCGACTGAAATGTATGAACGCCGAGCCCTCGTTCGACGGACACAAGGGCGATTCTGCTGAACCAAGACAGGAGTAACCATTACCGGCCTTCGCCGGTAACAAGCAGTCCTGATCGGTGAATGCTGTGCGACAACGGCCATCACGCACTGATGCTCAATGGCGGCGCACGCGGCAGGTGTCCGCGCTCGAAGCATTCGATGATGACCATGGGACTGCCGCAATCCGGGCAGAGATAAGTCGCGGGCACCGAATCGGCGGTATCGGCGGATAAGGGTACTTCTTCTGGAGTGGTGTCGATGATATCTGCGTCAACGCTTTCCGCCAGCAGTTCTCGTGCGTGCTCGAGGTTGTCTCGCCGTCGTGAATTCGCCAGCAACCCATAATGCCGAATACGGTGAAAACCACTCGGCAGCACATGAATCAGGAAACGCCGGATGAACTCATCGGTTTCGAGTGTCATGGTTTTATGTCGGTACCGCTGATTGCCGCGATAGTCTTTCCACTTGAAGGTGACGCCCTGTTCATCGAAGCGAAGCGGCTGTTGGAGATAGCCACCCGGTGGGTGTATCGCGATAGATAAGCCAGTACCGCTTCGGGTCCCGCAAATGGACGCTTGGCATAAACCACCCATTCGGTTTTTCGCAGCAGCTTGATCCAATGATCAAAGCGCTTTGCATTGGCCAATAGCTGATGCTTACCGAAGAAACGGAGGTCACCGGCCCGATAGGCTCGGTCGAGTCTTTCCAGGAACAACCGCCGAAAGAGTCGTGACAAGACGCGCGCCGGAAGGAAGAACCCCGGTTTGCAGCCGATCCACCGTTCACCGTCCACGGACAGACCACCGCCGGGTACGATGCCGTGGACATGCGGATGGTGCGTCATCGCCGAACCCCAGGTATGCAATACCAGCGTCAGCCCCGTGCTTGCGCCCAGGTGCTTCGGGTCGGCCGCGATCGTTTGTACCGTCTCGGCAGCCGCCCGGAACAGGATGGCGTAGATCACCGACTTGTTGTAGTAGGCGAGATCGCTGATTGGCGCCGGCAGCGTGAATACCAGGTGGTAATACTCGACCGGCAACAGATCGGCCTGACGCGCTTCGAGCCAACGCTGCGCGGCACTGCCCTGGCATCGGGGACAATGGCGGTTACGGCAAGAGTTGTAGGCAATCTGGCGATGATCGCAGCTCTGGCAATGCCATACATGACCACCGAGCGCCGCGCTGCGGCAAGCCTCGATGGCCGACATGACCTTGAACTGGCCGAGACTAATGTGTCCCCGGTTCACCTGACGCCACGCCTCGCCCCGAGCACGGAAGATATCCGCGACCTCGAGGGTCTGACGGGACACGGCCCGTTAGGTCGGTATTGACAAGATCTCCAGCGGGCCGGTTACCTCCTGCAGCACATCGGTGGCCACCTGGGTATAGAGGCTGGTGCTCTCGAGTTTGCTGTGGCCGAGCAAAACCTGGATCAGGCGAATATCGACCTTCTGTTCCAGCAGGTGGGTGGCAAACGAATGTCGTAGCAGATGCATCGAGACGCGTTTATCAATCTCGGCCGCGGCGGCGGCCGCTCGAATGGCGCGGGACAACTGGCGGGCGCTTAGTGGATTGACCGGGTTCTGACCGGGAAACAGCCAGCCGCCATCGAGTAGCAGGCCCTTGGCGTGGCCTTCACGCCACCAGCGACGCAGAACATCCAGCAACACCGGGGAGAGCATCGCATAACGATCCTTGCGGCCCTTGCCCTGTTCCACGTGCAGCGTTTTGCGCTCGCCATCGATATCACGGATCTTGAGTGCCACCACTTCGCTGATGCGCAACCCTGCGCCATAGGCGACGGCGAATGCCGCTTTGTACTTCAGGCTATGCGTGGCTTCCAGTAGTCGGCTGACTTCCGCGCGACTGAGTACCACCGGGAGTTTGCGCGGCACCGGTACGGTCTTGAGCTTGCCCGCGATCGATTGATCTCCCACGGTGACTTCGAAGAAAAACCGCAGGGCGGTAATCGTGGTAATCG